>Ga0316208_1000045_pt1 | contig 194162 bp, 160 predicted proteins | sample 3monopyrite_MG_FD_204944 | JGI IMG/M metagenome (GOLD analysis project Ga0316208, IMG submission 204944) | Microbial mat bacterial communities from mineral coupon in-situ incubated in ocean water Damariscotta River, Maine, United States -... | ecosystem: Environmental > Aquatic > Marine >... | reverse complement strand
TGTGGGTGCTGGGCACCTGCCGAGTTGGGTGCGTACTTTACAAAGAACGCGGCTGTGGATCGGCTCCAAACTCGCCATCAACGCCGCAAGGATCGCGAGGAATCATGAGATTCATGCATAATCCTCGCGCCTGCGGGGGAGGTGCCGAACAAAGTGAGGCGGAGGGGGTCTTGGGATACGAAGGCAATGGGCAATGGGAAGAGAAGACCCCCTCCGTCACGCTGCGCGTGCCACCTCCCCCGGAAGCCCGGGGGAGGAGAGTTTGCGAGAAAACATGAGCCCTCAGGCACAGCTTAGATCAGTTTGATGTCATTGAGCGCGGGGAAGGTTGATCGCCAGTCGATCACGGTTTGTGGATCAACCTCGACGCTGAGCACTGCTTCTTCATCGCCGAGCTCGCCGAGGACTTCGCCTTTGGGCCCGACGACCATCGAGTTGCCGGGATAACTCAGGTGTGGGTCGCTGCCGGTGCGGTTGGCTGCGATGATGTAGGCTTGGTTTTCGATCGCGCGGGCGATGCACAGGGCCCGCCAGTGAGCGATTCGGGCTGCCGGCCAGTTGGCACCGAGGACGAAGGCTTGTGCGCCCAGGCGGATGCCGTGGCGGAAGAGTTCGGGGAAGCGCAGGTCATAGCAGATCGCGGGGCAGATTCCCAATGCATGATCGCCAAACATCCATTGATAGAACTGGATTTCGTTGCCCCCTGCGTACGAATCGGTCTCGCGTCCGAAGGAGAATGGGTGGAACTTGGCGTATTCACAGATCGGTGCGGCTTGCCCGGGCGCGGTGATGGTGGCGCAGTTGTGGAGTTTGCCCGAATCGGGATCGGGCACTGCGCGCGAGCCGTGGACTGTGCATTGGGTCTGGTTGGCGAGTTCTTGAAGGAATACGCGGGTGGTGCCCGGTGCATCGCTGGCCACCTCGGCGTTGAGGGTGAACCCGACATCGAAGAGTTCGGGCAGCACGATCAGGTCATCGGGGTTGATCGGTGCGCCCTCGACGAGCGATTTGACCTTGGCAAAGTTGGCTTCTTTGTCTTCCCATGCGATATTGAGTTGGATGATGTGGGTGTGCATGTGTTGGTCGGCTATGGATTCGAGATCGCGAACGGGTCGGTGGGTGTGACGAGCGAAGCGGTGGTTTGGAGGATCGGGATGCCCTGCATGGTGGCGATATCGCCTTCGATTGTGACGGGTCTTCCCAGCATCGCCAAGATGTGGTCTGGGAGTTGTGTCGAGCCGTCGATGAGGAGCAGGTAGTATACCAGATCGCCCTCGTCCGTGTTGGCGACGAACATGGGTGGGAGCCCGCCTTTGATGCACAGGGCGGCGCAGGACTGATGCCCCATGCCGTCACCGGGTTTCATGGCTCCGAGATAGCACTTTCCATCGACGATTTCGCCTGTGAGGATGGTATGTTTGATGTGATTCATTTCAACCGCTGCCGAACGGGTGGTTGAAGAATCAGATATGACCGCCTGAGGCGAATCATCGAGTTCGATCAGATGACGACCCTGCCGGCTGAGCCCATACCCATTGAGGGTGACGGCTCGCCCGAAGTGTTCTTTGAGTCGATCATGGGCTCCGGATTTGCCCATCGAGACCACAAAGATTGCACCGGGTTTGTTCGAATCGGGCAGCAGCATCGGGTATGGATGCTCGATCAGCGTGCCCGTCCAGCTCTGCACTCGTCCGGATTCCCATCGGGCATCTCCGGGATCGCGCATCGCCAGGACGATCAACGCGCCCATGCCCACCATCCAGATGGCAAGCAGGCCAACGAGCGCATTGACAAACCGTCGATGCCGGGGAGGCATCGGGAGGTATCCAACATAAAACTCGTCGGGTTTGGGTTTGGGCTCGGGTTGAACTTTGGAGTGTTTGTCAGTCACGCGCGTCCTCCGCCGGCTCGGTGATGTCGTCGGGCCAGTCCTCAAACGCTGCGGGTTCGACCATCGTCCCGGGGGCATTGGGGGTTGGGTTGAGCAAGACGCGTCGCCCCTCGACCCGGATATTAAAGGTCGGAATTTTCTCGGTGAATGGCGGGGGGGATTGTCCGCACGCCGGGCGATATTGATATCCATGCCAAGGGCAGGTCACACACCCATCGACAATCTTCCCCTCGCCCAAAGGCCCGCCCTGATGAGCACAGACATTCGAGACCGCCGAGACTGTGTTGTTGTGCCTGAACACCGCGATGCGCTCGTCGGTGCCGACCTGAACAATCTTGGCGCGATCGGGTTTGATCTCATCGACGCTGCACACATCAACCCAGTCCGTTTGGGAATCGGGGGCTGGATCGACCAAGATTTGAGAGTGGTCTCGGCGGACCTCTTTGACCCCGGCATAGAGATGGAGCGAGGCAATGGTTGCTGCGCCCAGGGTGATGAGTGTCGGGTAGAGGAGATTGGGTTCGGACCCCATCGCCCCGAGCACCACATGGGCGAGCACGAGGGCGTATGCGAAATAGATCCCCATATGCACAAACTTCCAGAAACTCGGGCCGAGATTGGCGAGCCAGAAATCATGGCTCGTTGAAGCCATCAGTGCGAAGATGAGCAGCGCAAGAAAACCATAGAACTCATAGGGCGATCCGCCGCCCCGGTGTGCGCCGACGAGCACCACCGAGATCGGGTTTTCGACCCCGAACCCGCCATAGTACGCAAAGACGAGCAGCCCATGGGATGCTGCGATCGCGAAGAAGGCGACGCCCAGGTGCCGACGGTTATAAAGGATGGCGCTCATCCGAGGCGTGATCCGCGCCAGCGGGCCGATCGCGAGGATGACATGCAAGAGCAGAATCGCGCAGGTCCCCAGCGCGCGGATGAGCAAGATCGGGAATGAGATTTCCTGAGGCGATGGAAAAAGGAGCGCGCCGAGCCCGACAAAGCTCAGCAGGTATCCCCCGATGATGCCCAGCAGGATCAGGTCATAGTATCGTTTGTGCGTGTTCCACTGAACAGCTTTGTATGTATTGGTCATGCTTGGAATCCGATGTTCAGCCACGCAAACATGAGAATCGCGAGGAGGATCAGGGTGACCAAGAACCACGCGCCCAAGTGGGCGAGTCGATGGGCTCGTTTCATGCGCGGATCCATTTCTTGAGCAAGACCGGCCAGAGCATGGTTGCTGCGGGGAAGATCAGGGCTTTGAATGCGATCGAACCCGAGGCTGCAACTTTGTCGATGACTTGTGCGCCACGAAAAACAAACACGCACGCGAAGCCGCAGCCAATGAAAAGATACACAGCCAACCCAACAAGAATAAACTCAATGAAAAGCATGTCCCTCCGACATCTCCCCCCCACAACAAATGCTCGAACAAAACGAGCAGGATGTTTACTATATCTCGCCATCCCTCAATATGGGTAGCAAGGGCGTGATAATTTACAGACTTGGGTATAGATGAGCAGGGGCGATGAAATAATTGCCCATTGAAGCGGCGGTTTTTGCTGATGGGCAGATCACAAAAAAGAGTTTTTGATGTTTCCTGTGAAGATGCACCGATGAAGTGTGTGCGATCGAAAATGTTCAAACTCCGGGCATGATACAAGTTCGTATCCAGTGTGTCTTCATGAAAATCATCTCGAAACATCGCAAAACCAAACAGACCAAAGGCATCGGCGATGCCTGGGGGGTTGTGTTGGCTTTGTGAACTTGGGTGCAGACCACCGGGTTCAGATCAGCGATCAAGACCAAGCCTCAGGTATTCGACCTGAGGCTTTTTGAATAGCAAGGAAAAGCAAAGATAGGCATGAATCAATCAAGAGATCATCACCGAGGTGCGCCTGTATGTTCATCGGGCGCACCGAAGTGGGGTTTGGGGCCGATGGATGCGCGGGGCGGATGTACGCCCCGCGCGCCATCGGCGATTTAATTGGTGATTCAGTGGGTCAGATCAAGCAACAGTTTGGGTTGCTGGGTATCTGATGGATTCTAAGTGGTACGATCAGGGGTTCTCAAAATGAGGGCACAGCGGGGCGACGGATCGGGCGGATTGCTGGTATGCTGATGCGGGACGGATTTCGTGTGATTTCCGGGTATGTGTATGAACTTCTGTCCGGCTCAGGGTGCCCTTCATCGCTCACGCATGGCGTGGTTGATGGTCGATAAAGATGGTGGTAGCAAGATTTTTTGCGTATGGAGCACGCCGATGTCCATGGAGTTGACCAACCCGGAGCTGAGTACAGTTGATTCTGAGACGGATTCAGACATACTCACCGAGCGTGAGGCGCTGCTCAGGCTCAATCTGAGTCGGCTTGATCCGATCTATCAACCAACTGAAGAGCAGATCGCGCAGTGGCGTGAGGCGACGATCGCATTTGATTGGGTCAAATCCGCCGACGGGGTATTCCAGAGGCTGGGGGGGTCTCGATCGAAGATCGGCACCCGGGCGTTCCATCAGCGTGCCGTCGAGCCTTTGGTCCAAACGATTGAATCCAAATGCCGAAGCCCGATTATTCTTGAGGGGATCGATCCGCCTTGGGCGCTCGATCAACTCGTCCGGGCCCGCCCGCCGATCGATCAGCCCAACTTTCGTCAGCGGGTGCTCGTGCTTGAGGACCAGTGGACGGAGTGGCTCGATGGGTTGGCCTCGATGGACCTTGGAGATGGGATCGGGGATCCGAGGTTTGTCTGGTTTGTTGGGCCCGGCGCATCGGAAAGATTGTTCGCCTGGGTGATGGAGCGGCTCGATGATGCCCCGCCGATGGTGGTGGTGCAGAATCCGCTCGTGCGATCCAAAGCCTCGCCCGATGGGCCCGAGTTGATGCGCCAGATTGAAGCGAGGTGGCTCAAGAATGAAGAAGAACTCATCCGCCAAATGACTGATCGCCCCCAACGCTCTAGGGCATGGTGGAAATCCCGTTTCGAGCAAGCGGGCAAGGGACAAGAGCCCTTGCGCGTGCTGATCCCAACAGCGAGGCATTCGACCTATCTGAAATATGTCGCTGCGGATATTGAGCGGGCGTTTACGAAGCTGGGATGTGAATGCCTGGTGCAAATCGAGCAAGATGATTCGCAGATGATTTCGAAGTCCACGCATTTGCGCACAATCAGTGCGTTCGATCCAGATCTGATCGTGCTGATCAACTATCACCGTGTTTCACTCTCGGAGCATGTGCCCAAGGACATCCCTCATGTGTGCTGGATTCAGGACGCGATGCCTCACTTGTTTGAGCCTCAGGTTGGGGCGTCGCTCGGGGAGATGGACTTTGTGGTCGGGATTGTGAGGCCTGAGATGATTGATCGGCTTGGGTATCCTGAGGATCGGACGCGATGGATGCCGATGGTTGCTTCACAGAGTAAGTTTGCAGGCGAGCCAATCGATGATGGTTTTGATTGTGAGATCGCGTGGGTGACGCATCAGAGCGAGCATCCGAGTTTGTTTCGTGCTCGTTTGATCGAGAACATGAAGCAGAAGGCACCCGATGCTGTGTCCAAGTTCGAGGCGTTGCTCGATAGGGTCGAGCAGATGGTTTTGGGATTACAGTATCAAAGTTTGATGGGTGAGTTTTACCAGTTCATCAATGAAGTATTCTTTCCCAACGGCTTCCCTGATGATGCGGTTGGTCTGCGGTCGAGCATGGTAAATGACATGCTCAATCCGTACGCTGAGCGGATATTCAGGCATCAAACCGCGAGCTGGGCTGCGAATATTGCACAGAGGCGGGGGTGGCGGTTCAAGTTGTACGGCAATGGTTGGGAGAAGCATCCGGAGCTCGGTTCATTCGCCGCCGGGCCCCTTGAGCATGGTGATGATTTGCGGGAATGTTACCGCCGATCGGTGGTCCAACTCCACGCTTCGGTTTATCAGGCAACCCATCAGCGTGTGAGCGAATGTCTGCTAGCCGGCGGGCTGCCGATATGTCGGGTGCTTCGACAGGCGTTCGGCCATGTGGTGCGGAAGATTGGTCAAGATTCTGAGTTGCTGTATGATGAGCAGTTGATGGTTGGTGAGTACTCCAAACCGCTGTATGTTGAAGTTGAGTTGTCCCCGCTTGCTGTGGAAATGATCGGGCATTTTCGCAGGCTCGGGCTCTATGACGATTTAGAGTTCGGCGATGGAAAGTTGAAATGGTCTGCTCATGCTGATCCTTCCTCATATTCCACGGTATATAGCGACGGAGGGGATGCAGTTGCTGAGATGGTGATGTCTCATGTGGATTTATTCTTTACGACTGAGACTCAACTCGAAGCATTGATCGAAAAGGCGATCAGCGATCAAGCATGGCGCCGTGAACGCATCATCCAAGGCGTCAAGTACACGCCCAAAGCAATGACGAGCGAAGGGTTTGTTGAGCAGGTATTGGATATGGTGCGCTCAGCATTGGAAAGCAGTGACTGAATCGATTGATGGATCGGCGGCTTCTGGTGGATAGAGCCGATGGACGCGAATGCCCAGAGACTCGATCGCTTCATGCTTGGACCAGATGGTGTCTTCGTAGATCCAGCTGCTGATGACGAGATCGGTTGCTCCGAGTGTGGGGATCATTTCTGGGGTGTAGATTGGGTAGCCGAGCAGCTCAGAGCCGCGTTTGTTGGGATCGTCGTCGATGATGCCGATAATATTCGCGGGCGAGTTGTTGATGGATGAGCCCACATCTTTGGTGTGCTGCCCGGAGCAGTAGATGAGTGTTTTTTTCCCCGCGAGCGATTCGAGGGCTTTGGTGATTCGATGGGCAGCATCGGGCGGGGTGGAGCCGTCGAGTTCGTTGGGTTTGGCGCTATACGAAGCACGGAGATGCTTTGGCCAAGGGCGATCAGGCTGGGCGACGGCATGGGCGATCAGTGATTCAATTAAGTTGATATGGAGATCAATGCTGTGGCGATCACGGATCAACGCGTGGGCGTTGCGGGCGATTGTTTGGGTGTCGAGCGATTGAGCATGTTCAATCGCATCGCACATCCGCTCGGCGATGATCTCAACGGGGGTGTCCCAGTCGGCGTCAATGCAGAGTCCGGTTTGCTTTTCGAGCGGCCCGTCGATGATCGCATCGCTCGCGCCTGATCGAACTGTGGTGACAATCGGCAAGCAACCCGAAGCAAGGGCTTCGAGCATGGCCACGCTCTGCCCCTCAAACCGTGATGGGAGCACCCATACATCCGCCCATCCGAGATGGTCGCTCATCTCATCGAGCGGCACCGGGCCCACGATGTGGACATTGGGGATTGATTGGGTTGCATGGGTTAGCGAATCCATTTCAGGACCATCGCCGACGATCCGGAAATCGAATTCGATGGCTCGCTCGTTGAGTTGACGGGCGAGGTGGGGGAGGGTGCTGATTCGTTTCTGGTGCTCGTCGAGTCGGCCTGCGTAAATGATATTGATGCGCCGATCACTCATCGGTTCACGGATCGAGCACTCGGGCTCAATTTCGACGCAGTGGGGGAGGTGGAAGATGTCCGATTTACGACTCGGGATCGATCGGCAGGTGAAGGATTCGAGTTCTTTGCTCACGGGTAGAAAGCCGTGCAGGATCGGTTCGTACCGTCTGGCGACCGCGAGTTCGTATTCATTGTCCGAATGAATCCAGCAGACCGATCGGATGAGTTCGGGGTGTTGCTGAGAGATGACGGCGATGGCGCCGTGGCAGTCGCCGTGGAGGTTGGGGGAGACCAAAACCGGGCGTTTGGTGATCGCGTGCATTGCTTTGATCGCTCGGAGATAGACGGGAACCAGATCGTCAAGATTCCCCTCGAGTTCACTGATCGGGGTTGCGTTTTCGACCACGCCGAGCACATATGGAGCGAGAAAATCCGGCACCGATTCGCCCTTTGCGGTGTGGACAATGAGCCCCGCGGGGATGGATCGCTCGCGGAGCCCTCTGATTGCGCGGACTGCCCAGGTCGTGACGCCGCTGACTTGGAGGTGGGCGGGTAGAATGATGAGCATAATCGAAACTCCCCAGCCAGATCGCCATTGGCTTGTTTATAGAGAACCCATGCCCTTGAGCACTTCCAAAGTCCAACTCCTGACCGTGATTATACCCACCCGCGGGCGATCGCACAAACTGGCTGCGCTGCTCGATGCGCTTGATACACATTCAAGCAAGGCGAAGTTTGAGGTCATTGTCATCATTGATGGGCAGGGTGATGTTCCTGATGGTGCTCGTTCGTATGCGCTTGAAACGATCCACACCGATCATGTGGGGGCCGGGGGGGCGAGGAACCTAGGCATCGAGCGAGCCCGAGGCGAGGCGGTGCTGTTTCTCAATGATGATGTGATTCCCAGCGAGGGGTACATTAACGCGCATGTCGAGATGCTCGAAGCGGGGCATCGGGCGGTGCTCGGGTATTCGCCTTGGCGCGAATTTGACTCGCCGACGGTGTTTGATGCGATGATTATCCACACGCCAGCGATTTTCAATCAGGCTGGGCTTGTTGATGGGCAGTGCTACGACTTTCGGCATGGGTGGACACTTAACCTCTCTGTCCGGTTGGATGCCATCGGGCAACTCGATCAGCCATTCGATCCTCGGCTGCGCCCGATCTACTTCGAGGATATTGAGTTCGCGCATCGGTGCTTTGGCGAAGACCCAAAGATCGTCTATTGCGAGCGGGCCAAAGCGGTGCATGACCATCGGGTGACGATCCGGGAGTATTTTGCGCGCGAGGTGCTCTTGGGGATGATGTCGGTGGTGCTCTTTGAGACGAATCGGCGATGCTATGACACCATTTTTCCATGTGCGCCCAATGAGCACGCCCAGCGGGCAGCGGGGGGGCTGATGCTTGATGTCCGGGATCATCGACGGATTCTCGAGCGGTTGATCAACCAAGCCGACGAGCCAGCTGGTGGGGTCGATCGGGTCGATCGGGCGTCCGCTTTGTATGACCTACACCTGCTGATCAAACGCCGGGCGTTTCGGGTTGGGCTCTGTGCGATGTGCGAAGAGGTGATCCCGTGGGATCAGCGGGTTGCCCGGGCGGGGGCGTTGCTCGATGGGGATCCGGTGCTGGGTATGTTGGCGGCTCGGTCGGTCTGAAACGATGAGAATCTGGGGTCGGGGCTCGGTCGGGCGCGTGATTCGGGATGATATTGGATATCATGCTCTGGTTCGTTTTTGGATCGTTTTCCCGTTTGTTTCTCGGCTTTGGAGGTGTGTATGTCATTTGATCCGGTTCGATCGTTGTCGAAGGTTCGCCACGAGTTTGGCGAGCACGGCGGGGTGAATATGTCGATTGAGACATCGACCACCTTCACCGTGATGGCAGCCGAGATCATGCCTGAAATCTTCAAAGGCGAGAAGAACCCCGAGCAGGGCGGGTGCTTCCTGTATGGAAGGCATTTTAATCCGACCGTGTATGTGCTTGGTCGATACCTCGCAGCGATCGAAGGCACCGAGGCGGGGTATGCGACGAGTTCGGGGATTAGCGCGATCGCGTGTTCGATGATGCAGTTGTGCTCGCCGGGCGATGAGATCGTCGCATCCAACGCGATCTATGGCGGCACCTTCGCGCTCTTCAAAGAGTTCTTCCCGCTCAAGACCGGGATCACGGTTCGCTTTGTCGATATCACGAATCTTGAGGAGGTCAGCGCGGCGATCACCGACAAAACTCGGGCGATCTTCACCGAATCCATCTCGAATCCAACGATGAAGATCGCGGATATCCCCCAGCTCGCCGACATCGCGCACAAGGCGGGGGCAAAGCTGGTCGTGGATAATACCTTCTCCCCGATGATCCTTTCACCGGCCCAGCACGGGGCGGATATTGTGGTCCATTCGATGACCAAGTTCATGGGCGGCGGGTCGGACATCATCGCCGGCGCGGTCTGTGCATCCAAGGAGTTCATCGCCGAGTTGATGGATCTGCATACCGGGGCGGTGATGCTGCTGGGCCCGACGATGGATCCGCGCGTGGCGTTTGATCTCTCGCTTCGGCTGCCTCACCTTGGGTTGCGGATGTGCGAGCACTCAAGACGGGCGCAGTTCTTTGCGGAGAAACTCGAATCGCTTGGGCTCGATGTGCGGTATCCGGGGCTTCAATCCCACCCCCAGCACGGGCTGCTCACATCATTGGCCAATAGCGAGTTTGGTGCCGGCGGGCTCTTTGCGATTGATCTGGGGACGACGGATCGGGCCTTTGAGTTTATGAATGATCTTCAACAGAACGAAGGATTCGGGATGCTCGCGGTGAGTCTGGGGTATTTCGATACCTTGATGTCCTGCTCGGCGAGTTCGACGAGTTCGGAACTGACGGACGAGGAACTCGAAGAGGCCGGGATCGCGCCGGGGTTGGTGCGGGTGAGTTTGGGGTATACGGGCACCCTCGAAGACCGGTGGGACCAGTTCGAGCGGGCACTCAAACGGGTGAAGATGATCTGAGTTTTCTCAGGATTTGAGTAGGGTGAGGTCGAAAATGGGCCTGGTGGGAATCGAACCCACATGGGTTTTACCCCGGCGGATTTTAAGTCCGCTGCGTCTGCCAATTCCGCCACAGGCCCGGCGAGGATGGTTCCAGAGCGATCGTAGCCGAGGTTTTGGGCGATGGGGAGGGGCATCGTTGCGCGAAACAGCATCAGAATCTTCAAGATATGCTCTTGAGTGGTCAGTTGAGATTTGAATTCGTCGATTTGGAGGCAAGAATCAATCAGGTCTGTATCGGTGTTATCTCTGAAAAAACGAAACGAAAGAACTTTCGCAAGGGAGCAAAGCCATGGTATCGGGTGATCCTCATGGAGAAGCAGTCGCTGCATCGGCAAGATGGCAGGCGAGCAGTGCGGGGCTTGATTCAACACGCAAGCGGATCGACGAGATCTTTGCTTGCGATGTCTTCGATCAGCGCAAGATGCGCGAACGACTTCCCAAGAACACTTTTCGCGCCATTCTCCAGACCATCGAGTCCAACGGCAAGCTCTCGATGGGTGATGCCGAGGTCATCGCGACAGCGATGAAGGACTGGGCGATCGAGCGCGGGGCGACGCACTATACACATTGGTTCCAGCCGATGACCGGGCTGACCGCGGAGAAGCACGACGCGCTCGTCACCCCCGATGGTTCGGGTGGGGTGATGTATCGACTCTCGGGTTCGAGTCTTGTGCAAGGCGAGCCCGATGCGTCGAGTTTTCCATCGGGCGGGCTCCGGGCAACCTTCGAGGCCCGCGGGTATACCGCGTGGGACGCGACCTCGCCTGCGTTTATTGTCCGTGGGAAGAACTACGCGACGCTCTGTATCCCAACAGCGTTTGTGAGCTGGAACGGGGAGGCGCTCGATAAGAAGACGCCTTTGCTTCGTTCGATTGATGCGCTTGATAAACAGGCGATGCGGATTCTCAAAATCTTTGGAACAGACCAGGGCGTGAAATCCGTCGGGTCCACACTTGGGGCCGAGCAGGAGTATTTCCTGATTGATCGGAATCTCTACTTTGCGCGTCCGGACCTGGTGAGCTGTGGGCGGACGCTCTTCGGTGCGGTGCCTCCCAAGCATCAGCAGCTCGACGATCACTACTTCGGGGCGATTCCGCCCCGCGTCAATGCGTTCATGGCCGAGTTCGAGGAAGAGTTGTTCAAGCTCGGTGTGCCTGTGCAGACGCGTCATAATGAGGTTGCGCCCGGGCAGTATGAGATTGCGCCGTTGTTTGAATCCACCAATATCGCGTGCGATCATCAGGCGATTCTGATGGATACCCTGAAAAAGGTCGCTGGGCGGTTTGGGTTTGTCGCGTGTTTGCACGAAAAGCCGTTTGCTGGGGTCAATGGGTCGGGCAAGCACAACAACTGGTCGATCGCGACCGACACCGGCGTGAACCTGCTCGATCCCCAAGACGAGACGCATACCAATACCCAGTTCATGACCTACCTCTGCGCGGTGATCCGTGCGGTGCATATTCATGGCGCGTTGCTTCGGGCGACGATTTCGAGCGCATCGAACGATCATCGGCTCGGTGCCAACGAGGCGCCGCCTGCGATTATCTCGATTTTCCTGGGTGATATGCTCACCGACCTGATCGAGCAGCTCGAAGGGGGCACCCCGAGCCGAACGATTAAGGGCGGGGAGCTTGATCTGGGGGCGAGTTCATTGCCCGCGCTCAAGCGGGATTCGGGTGATCGGAACCGGACCAGCCCGTTCGCGTTTACCGGCAACAAGTTCGAGTTCCGCGCGGTCGGTTCGACGGCTTCGGTGTCTTGGCCCAACACGGTGATCAATACGATCGTGGCGGAGAGTTTGGACTCTATCGCGACCAATATCGAGAAGACCCAGGGTGCAAATCCAACCCCGGCCAAGCGAGACCAGGCGGTGCGGAAGGTCTTGCAAGAGGTTATTCGTGAGCACAAGGCGATTATTTTCAATGGCGATAACTACGCCGACGAGTGGCAGGTCGAAGCGGAGAAACGCGGGTTGCCCAATCTCCGCTCGACGGCTGATGCTTTGCCGGCGTTTCAGGGGACGAAGGTCAAGTCGATGTTCCGCAAGTACAAGGTGCTCTCAAAGATTGAACTCGAGAGCCGGGTGGAGATCTTTGCGGAGAAGTACATCACCGAGATCGGGATCGAATCGAAGCAGATGGTCAGTATTGCTCAGACGATGATCCTGCCCGCGTTGCACAAACATCAGCGGAATATGGCAGAAACCGTCGGCGCGACCGAAGGGGTTGGGGTTGATTCGGCCAAGCTCAAGGAAGAGCTCGAAGACTTTGTCGAGATGGTCGGTGTGTTCTCGGACCGGCTCGAAGCACTCCTGGGGTGTCGTGTGCATTCTGGATTGGGTGCGATGGCGCAGTGTTCATATTGCCGAGATCAGATCGTTCCGGCGATGGAATCGCTTCGGGAGATCGGGGATCAGCTCGAGTCGATCGTTGAAGCGGAGCTTTGGCCGATGCCTGTGTATAGTCAGTTGCTCTCGTTGCGATAAAAAGAGAAAAATCTCTTGAATACAGACTTTGTGTCATAGACCAGTGGTACATGGTCGAAGTTGTCTAGTTTTGTAAAAAAATACAAACTCAATTCCCTGTGATTTTCAATCAATTCCACTCAACTTCCCCCTGATTGGGTATTTTGTTGATCTCAGAAGGGAGTTGGTCACAAATTTTGTCGATCTCTACTTTGACCTCTACCAACACACAGCAGGCGGACAGTGTTCGTCAGAATCAAGCACGGAGACAGCACGATGAGCACGAAAAAAACAAAATCAAAGTTCTCGTTTGGACTTTCAACAAAGATTATCGCGATCACATTCTCGATTCTTGTCGCGGTTGTGGCGGTGAACTATGTGGTTTTCCTTTCTGGATATCGCAAGGATGTTCAGGCGTCGTATGTGGATCGTGCTTCGGGGTTTACCGCGGTGGCGGATGCGGCCAAGAATAGTGCTTCTGAGAAGTTCATCAAGGGTGATATCAACACGGACCAACTCCTTGCAGATGCCCTCGAGCAAGTCGACAACGGTACACACTATTCTAAAACCCGATTCTTTGAGAATATTCCGGTTATTGTCGGGTGGGAAGCCGCAGCCAATGCTGCTGAGAAGGAGAATGTCGAGTTCAACATTGTCTCGCTCGAAGCAAGAAACCCGGACAACGCACCGGCTTCGGGTGGGTTCCGTGATGAGATGATCAAAGACTTGACGACTCAGTATAAGTCCAGCAAGGAGACCATTCTCACTCGTGTCAACCCAGAGACAAACACGCTGCACTACATGCGTGCGATCACGCTTGATGAGTCTTGCATGATGTGCCACGGCGATCCTGCGGTCTATGACGAGCGGGATGAAAATGGGAACTTTGATGGCAAGGACGCGCTCGGGTTCCGGTACGAAAGCTGGACACCTGGATACATGCACGGGGCGTATGAGGTTCAGATGCCTTTGGGCACGCTCGATGCGAGTGTGTCAGGATTCTTTGCCAAGGGGATGACCTGGACGATCCCGATCGTGATCATCACCTTCGGTGGATTCATGGTGCTGATGCGTCGTATGGTTGCCGGGCCGATGGCCAATGTTGTTGAAGTTCTGCGTGTCGCGGGTGAAGGTGACTTGACCAAGCGAATCGAGAACAAGAGTACCGATGAGATGGGCATTCTGGCGACCGGGTTCAATGCGTTCCTTGAGAATATGGTCAGTATGGTGATGGAGATTCGCGGTACCTCGCAGGCTGTCGCCTCGGCATCGACCGAGATCGCAGCATCCGCTGACGAGATGGCGAATGGTCTTCAAGAACAAGAAACCCAGACCCAGCAGGTCGCTGCTGCGGTTGAAGAACTCAGCCAGTCGGTGACCGAAGTGGCTGCCAAATCATCGGACGCAACCCAGTCATCGGAAGAGAGCCAGCATCTCGCTGAGGAGGGTGGCAGTGTTGTCCGCTCGACCGTTGAAGAAATGCAGGGCATCGCAACCGAGGTGAACGCCTCGGCCCAGACGATCAATGCTCTTGGTGTGCAGAGCGAGAAGATTGGCGAGATCATCGCGGTGATTAATGATATCGCGGATCAGACCAACCTGCTCGCACTCAATGCGGCGATCGAAGCGGCCCGTGCCGGTGAGCATGGGCGTGGGTTTGCCGTTGTTGCTGACGAAGTTCGTAAGCTTGCCGAGCGGACGACACAGGCAACCGAAGAGGTGTCATCGAGTATTCGAGGCATTCAGGGCGAAACGATCTCGGCGGTTGCTCAGATTGAAGCAGGCTCAGAACGCGTCGGTAAGGGTGTCGATCTTGCCAACCAGGCGGGTTCATCACTCGAAACGATTGTGACCGGTTGCCAGAGTGTGCAGGGCATGGTGCAGGACATCGCTGCAGCTGCCAATCAGCAGGCGTCGGCATCCGATGAGATTGCCCGGGCGATCGAGAACATTTCATCGGTCACTCGTCAGTCGAGTGAGGGTGCCGGTCAGGCATCGCAGGCTGCGGGCGACCTTGCTCACCAGGCCGAGCAGTTGATGTCCCTTGTTGGCAAGTTCAAGGTCGATTGATACACTTGTAGCACGAGTTGAATCAAACCAAACCCGCCGTTTCCGGCGGGTTTTTTATTGGCGATCTCGGGTAGTGTTTGAATGGGTGAGGTAGCACAGTCGCAAGGAAGTCGTGAATGGAGATGGCAATCCGGATCTCGTACAACTTGCCGAATGAGTAGCAAGGGAATGGGCAAGAGTAAGAATCGGGAAAAAATATCTGAAAACATTTAGTTTTACACAAGTGTATGTATTTCCGCGTCGACCTTCTCCCTAAGTCCATGGCTGGTGAACGGTATTGACCGTCTGAAAGATCTATCAGTGCTGGTTGAACACAAGGAATATGGGGAAAGTCATGCGATGGACGATTGGAAAAAAACTGTACTTTGGGTTTGGGATGTTGATCGTGCTTATGGTCGTCGTCGTGTCATCGGTGTATGTCAAGACCCAAGATGTCAACTCGATCCAGACTCGTGTGATTGAGACGCGCATGCCAACGGTCATTGGGGGGACAGAGCTGCAGAACGGGATCAATCATTCTCTCGCCGCTTTGCGTGGATATATGATACTCGGTTCAGACAAATGGAAAGTCGAGCGAGTCGCAGCGTGGGAAAATATAGATCGCAACATTGTTAAAATGCAGAGTCTTGCATCTGAATGGAGTCAGCAAGAAAATGTTGATCGGTTGAATCAGTTCATTGCCGTGATGGATGAGTTTCGGGCGGCTCAACAGCTTGTCGAAGATATCGCCAATACCCCCGAGGAGCAGCCAGCGATGGTTATTCTCTTCGAAGAAGCCGCTCCGCGTGCAACAGTTATGCTGGCAGCAATCACAGAGATGATCAACCAAGAGAAGGAACTCGAATCCACCCCAGAGCGAAAGGCATTGCTGGCGACGCTGGCCGATAGCCGAGGATCTTTGGCCGTTGGGCTGGCTTCAGTTCGGGCGTACTTGCTCAGCGGCGATGAAAAGTTTGCGGACACATACCACACCAAGTGGAAAATAAATACCGCCCGGTTTGAAACACTCACTCAAAGTGTCGCGATGATGAATGTCGAGCAGTCAGAAGCGTTTGCAAACTATGGAAAAGCCCGCGGGGAGTTTGCTCCGCTTCCCGAGCAGATGTTTTCCATCCGGGGTTCATCAGGATGGAATGTGGCCAATGAACTTCTGGGTTCAAAGGCGGCACCACAGGCGGTAAAAGCCGTTGCAATTCTCAACGAGATGATTGCAAGCCAAGAAGAGAGTCTGACATCGGATACAGAAGGTCTTGTGGAGGCCAGTCTTTCCCTTAAGCATATCGTCCTTGTGATGGGCGTGGCTTCGACAGTTCTGGGTTGTTTCATTGCTATCGGGCTTACTCGAACGATTACCAAGCCGATCAATCGCATGATCCAGGCAATTGAGGATGGGGAGGGTGATCTCACCATGCGTGTTGACCAGGGCCGTTCGGATGAAATCGGAAAACTGGGTGAATGGTTCAATAAGTTTGTAGAGAATATGCAGTCGGTCATTTTGCAGATGCGTGATTCTTCGCAGGCCGTCGCCTCTGCATCAACCCAGATCGCGGCGTCTGCCGACGAGATGGCCGGTGGTCTTCAGGAACAAGAAACCCAGACCCAGCAGGTCGCCGCGGCGGTTGAGGAACTCAGCCAGTCGGTCACCGAAGTGGCGGCCAAGTCATCCGATGCAACCATCGCCTCGGAGCAGAGCCAGCATCTCGCAGAAGAGGGCGGCAGTGTTGTTTGCTCGACAGTAACCGAGATGGAAGGGATCGCGACCGAGGTGAATGCCTCGGCTCAGACGATCAACGCGCTGGGCAAGCAGAGCGAGAAGATCGGCGAGATCATCGCGGTGATTAACGACATCGCCGATCAGACCAACCTGCTGGCACTCAACGCTGCGATCGAAGCGGCCCGAGCGGGCGAGCATGGTCGTGGGTTCGCGGTGGTTGCCGACGAGGTTCGCAAACTCGCCGAGCGGACCACACAGGCGACCGAGGAAGTTTCATCGAGTATCCGAGGCATCCAGGGGGAAACGATCTCGGCGGTTACCCAGATCGAAGCGGGTTCGGAGCGTGTCGGCAAGGGTGTTGAACTCGCCAACCAGGCCGGTTCATCACTCGAAACGATTGTGACGGGGTGTAAGAGCGTGCAGGGGATGGTGCAAGATATCGCGGCTGCAGCCACTCAACAGTCTACCGCTTCGAACGAAATTGCACGGGCGATTGCGAGTATTTCAACAGTCACCCGCCAATCAAGCGAGAGTGCCGGACAAGCATCGGAGGCTGCCGGCGACCTTGCTCACCAGGCTGAGCAGTTGATGTCCCTTGTAGGCAAGTTCAAGGTCGATTGATTGGCAAAGGCTCCTTGTGTGATTCGTTCAGCCTCATCGCTCATCATATTGGTGGGCGATATTTTTGTATGTATTCGATAAAGGTAGATGGGTTTCAATGGTGGATTGTCAATAACTGCGATGGTTTCTCCGTTCTGGACCGTTGAGATTCGGTACGCTCTCATTGGCAAAGTTCTGTCATAAAGACCCGCGGAAGTCAATGGTTTGGACAAACAGGGTGTGGCAAGATCGCTTGGTATGGCTTTGGGTGCTGTTCTTTGAATGAAGCGAATTGGTGATAAGTGTAATAAATTACAGCAATGAAATAAAGCCAATACACACTGTATTTGGGGGGGGAGGCGCAATACCGGGGCTTGGATCACATAAAACGGGGGGGGGGGGATAAACAGATTTATTTAATGAGGAGTTACGCATGAACTCGTGTCAAATTTCGCCCGAATCCACAATATCGTGTTTTTTGGTAGTCGTCAATGAATCAGTAGTGGTAAAAGTAACGAGGTAATCAGGTGGACAAAGATCATAGCACAACAAAGTTTTCATTCGGTATATCAGCGAAAATAATCTCTTGCACTGTCCTGATCCTGCTCGTTGTTGTTTCAATAAACTACATCATGTTCCTGAAGGGATATAGAAGAGATGCTGAAGTTGCAATGCTTGCCCGTGCTTCTGCATTCACGGCAGTCGCGGATGAGGCAAAGATAGATGCATCTCAGAAGTTTCTCAATGGTGAAGTGAATACTGAGAAACTGCTTCAGGATGCGACAGAGCAAATTGAAAATGGCACTCATTATACCGAAACTCGCTATTACGCTTCGGTTCCTGTTGTTGTTGGGTGGAATGCAGGGCTCAGGGCTGCTGAGAAGGAAAAGCTGGATTTTAGTGTGATTGCTCTCGAGGCACGGAATATGGACAACGCTCCAGAATCTGGGAGTTTTCGGGACACAATGATCCACGATCTTACAGATCAATACAACTCAAGTGGTGAAACAACGATCTCGCGGATTGATAAAGAAGCAAATACCATGCATTTTATGCGTGCAATCATTCTTGATGAATCATGCATGGTGTGCCATGGCGATCCTGCGATTTATGACGAGCGAGATGAAAATGGTGTATTCGATGGGAAAGATGCTCTTGGATTTCGGTATGAGAGTTGGGATGTCGGGTATATGCATGGTGCCTATGAGGTTCAGATACCATTGGATATTGTGGATGCTCAAGTTGCTGGGTTTTTCAAGAGTGGGATGGTATTCACTATCCCAATAATCATCATTGCAAGTGGCGGTTTGGTTATATTGCTTCGGAAAATGCTCACGGATCCACTCAAAAGGTTGGTCGATCGGTTCAGAGATATTGCTGAGGGCGAGGGTGACCTGACTATGCGTGTTGAGGAAAGCCGGAAAGATGAGATAGGGCAACTCGGCAAGAACTTTAACATGTTTGTCAGTCGAGTTCATGACTTGATTGTCTCCTTCGCTGGAGCAGCCCACGAGGTTGCCGGCGCATCCACGGAGATTGCTGCGAGTGCTGAGCAGATGTCATGCGGCATGAAAGAGCAGAATGAGATGATTACACAAATTTCCGCAGCTGTTGAAGAAATGTCTGCCAGTGTGGTTGGTGTGGCAGCAAACAGTGCTGATGCTGCAAAGAGTGCGGCTGAATCTGGTGCGGTTGCAGCCGAAGGCGGCAAAGTTGTTGCAGAGACGATTGTGGGGATGGAGACCATTTCCCATGCGGTGAACTCAACTTCGGAGAGTGTCACTGAACTTGGAAAACGAGGTGAGCAGATTGGGGCGATTATTGAGGTCATTAATGATATCGCGGATCAGACGAATCTTTTGGCACTCAATGCCGCGATTGAAGCGGCCCGTGCCGGTGAGCATGGGCGGGGCTTCGCCGTCGTCGCCGATGAGGTCCGTAAACTTGCAGAAAGGACCACCCAGGCAACCGAAGAGGTTTCCGAGTCAATTCGATTGATTCAGACTGAAACGGTGCTCGCTGTGGAGCAGATGAGCGAGGGAACGCAGCAGGTTGGTCAAGGTGTTGAGAAAGCAACGCTTGCCGGGCAGAGCCTTGAGCAGATTGTATCCGGGGCTGAAGAAGTCCGTTCGATGATTGAATCAATCGCAGCAACGGCTGACGAACAGTCGTCGGTTGCAGCCGAAATCAGTTCGAGTATCCAAACGATCAGTTCTGTATCTGCTCAAGTCGCTGAGGGGACTTCGCAGTCGGCGATTGCTGGAGAGCAACTCTCTCTCAAGGCCGAGCAACTCATGGGCCTGATTGGCAGATTCAAGATCAAAGTAACCGATCGGCGCCAAGCCAACCGAGGTGCGCCTGGAGATATAAAGGATAGACGCTCATCATTGATCCATGATTGACTTGCTTGTGTCTGGATCGTGCTGCCGGCCGAGAGTATTCTCGGCCGGTTTTTTATGTGAACTGTTTATTGAGCCTGCGAGTCCAACTCCTCGGTAGAGGTGTGCTTGCAATGTGATTGGAAAAACCTATCGGACCTTCATGCCGGTATTGTCGCCCCATCTTGAACATATCTCCATGCTTTGCTCGTTTCACGCCATGCTCATTTGGAGACTATCCCTGTCAGCACCCGCTTTCGGAGGATTTACACGATGCAGCTTCACTCTACACAACTCACTGGGCTTCTCGGAGCCATCTTCGTTTCTGCTGGGCTCGCGTCGCCGCTCGCGCTCGGTGCCGAGCCGACGGAATCGAAGGAATCCAAAGAGGCTCAGCCCGCAGCAGAGGGTGAGCAGGCGACTTCGGATACCGATGCCAAAGCCTCGAAGAGTGGGGAGGCGAAATCAAGCGAGTCCGACATGGTGGAGGTTCGGATCAGCATGCCCGATGGGCGGACGATCATCCGTCTTGAAAAGGCTGCCAGAACATCCGCACGCCACACAATACCAACCACACGACGCGCATCGAGAACCCTTGCGGACGGCTCACGCATCAGCTACGGGCAGGCAGGAATCTCCGGCGGCTCAAACTCTGCATCATCCGGATCATCCGGCGGCGGCGGCGGCGGCGGAGGTGGTGGCGGTGGTGGCGGAGGTGGCGGAGGCGGCGGTGGTGGCGGTGGTTCTGGCGGTGGTGGGGGCGGTGCGAGTTCATCAAATGCGGTGACGGGTTCAGGCCAAAGGTCTGGATCGGCTCAAGCGTCTTCGGGAGATTCAAGCTCGTCATCGCAAGCATCGACTGATACCGATGGCTTTGCAGGGGAAACGGCGCAAACCTATACCGGTGCAGATTCTTCGAGCGATTCAGATACACAAAGCAGCGTTGGTTCTGAATCGTCGGGGTACTTCGGCTCATATAACTACGGCGTATATGACACCTCATCGGAATCAACGCCGACTCAGTCTGTTCCAACTATTGGAGACCCTGATTACGACGATGACCAAGCGGTTGGCGGGCAGCGTGTTGAGTTTAATGATGCCGGGATAGGTGCAGCTGTGATTGGCAACACCGTGTATTTCACCGGCGTGGAACTCGTTCAGGCCAATGAGCAGTTCGAGGTGGTCGCGGGCACACAGATCGGTTCGGATTCAGTGATCACATTCGGCGGGCGGCCTCAGGGGAGTTCTGATGATCTGAGCAGTTGGAACACATCTTCGAGTATGCTCAAAATGGACTTTGAATCCAATACCATCGTCGATCTGGTGATGTTCTCGACGCCTACGGATTCGAGCAACCCTGAGCGCGTTCAGCGGACCTGGACCGTTCGGATCCGCTAATCTTCGATCGGTCGGATCGCCGAAGATGGGTGCATGTTATCTATTCCTCAGGCCGGGTCGATCTCCGAGTTGCTCATGCCCAAACCCGGGCAAGCCACAGTATTGGTAGTTGAGCTCGACTCATTGATCTGCCCGTTTTTTCATGCTCTTCTCACCCAATCAGAACACGATGCCTGCGCCCGGTTTATCCACCAGAAGGATCGCCACGGAGCCCAGGTGATGCGCGGGCTCGCTCGGCTCTGCGCCTCGGTGCTCGCTCAGAGAGCGCCTCATGAGCTCGAACTCGATCGAACCCCGTATGGTCGCCCTGAGATTGTTGGGATGGATCGGGATGATTGCGATTTCAATGTCTCACGCACCGGATCATGCTGCGCTGCGATCCTGACCCGGGGGGCGCGTTGTGGCATTGATATAGAGGATGCGGACCCAACGCGTGTGACCGCGGATCTGATCGGCCAACTCTGGGCTCCAGGCGTCGATTCTGAGAGGAAATTGGTGACGGAGGACGATTTTTATCGCCGATGGACTCAAACCGAAGCCGCCCTCAAAGCCGACGGACGGGGGCTCAACGCCGGGCTTGATTTGGTGTCCTTCCCAGATCGAGTCTCGTCGGAACGCGGGGAGTGTCGAATTGGGCCAAAAACATGGTATTTGCGACCGATCCCAATGCCTGTGGGCGTCGTAGCATCTTGTGCATTCGATGATGCGTGTGCGGAGATTGTGCAGGTCGCCCAGAGTCAGGTGTGGGCATTGATTTGACGCGCAAATCGTGCGCGTTCAATGATTTATTTGATCCCTAGACTGATCCTGAGGTCCCCCAAAGCGGCGGCGAAGATCAGCCGATAGATGAAGCAGCACCGCGGAGGGTGGGTGCGCGATCGTCGATCCATGTGTTGTGGTTCGATTGGTAAAAACGCCCATCCGAAGGTGGAACTTTCGTCGACCATGACTATGACAGACTCGCCATCCAAATCGGCATCTATTCTTCAGTCGATCCGATCGATGATTGTGCTCTATGGGTCTGTCCGCTCGACCCGCCTAGCGAGCCGAATTGATCGGAGTTTGCTCGATTTGCCGCTCACCTCGGGCACGATTACGACCCATCATCTTGCCAATGCCGGCGCATGCGCCAAACGCTTTGGGCTCGAGAATTTCGAGATGCGGGTGCTGGTCGATACAGAAAGCCGAGCCCCAAAGGCGTGCGCGGATGTCGAGGGGGTCCAGTTTGTGATCCAGCAGGACGCATCACCGATCCGAGGCGTGGCGGGGGTGCTCTGCGACGCAACCAAAGACATGGGCGACGATGACTACATCATCGTCACCTCAGGGGCGCAGGTGTATCTCGAGTCATTGAGTGACCTGGTCTATGCGATGGCGAAAAAAGAAGCGGATGTCGCCTTTGTGTCATCGAGTGACGGTGCGCCCGTCGGCGTCTGGCTCATCCGGGTCGGCGTGCTCAAGAATGTAAAATCCATCGGGTATATAGATCTCAAGGAGCAGGCACTCCAGCAGTGGAAACTCGAGCACAAGGTCTGTGTGGTCGAACGCCCACGGGCCTATATCCATTCGACCCGTTCGCGCGTTGAATACATCAGCGCGATTCTCGCTGAAGCGGAAGGATTCGGATCCGGCAAGACCATTGATGAGGATCCGTATCGTGAAGATTGGGAGAGTTCGTTCTCGATTGTTGAGCCCGGCGCCAAGGTTGGCGACGGGGCAGTGCTTCATGATTCGATTGTGCTCAAGGGGGCAACCGTTGGCAAGGGGGCCGTCATTGTGCGCTCGGTGATCTGTGCCAAGGCAGTCGTCGCGCCCGGGGCTCGGGTGACGGACCGCGTGCTTACCGGGGTGGTCAAGAAAGAGCGGGGCCAATGAATATTCACGCATTGCGATATGGATGGGGTGTCAAGCATGTGGTGCTGATCGTGGTGCTGGTCGCTGCGTCGATCTTTGCGACGCTAACCCAATGGCTTGATATCACCAATATTGCGATGAAGGACGAAGAATCAAGCCATATCTTCTTGGTGATCCCGATCGCGGTCTGGCTGGTCTGGATCCGTCGGATCCGGTTCCGTCGATGCCCGCCACGGGCGAGTTGGGTCGGGCCTCTGATAATTACCGCTGGCTATGTCCTCGCCAGGGTCAGCATGAGCGAATCGGTTCAGTTCCAAGCCGGGCTCCATGGCGGCGCGGTGCTCATGCTCATCGGCGCGATCACTACGGTGGTGGGGATGCAGGTCATCGCCAACTTTATCCCAGCGGTGCTTCTGCTTGGGCTTTTGGTTCCGATTCCGGGGAACTTGCGTTTGGCGATTGCCGGGCCGTTGCAGAATGCGACCGCTCGCGTGACGACGACGGTGCTCGAGACGATGGGGTTTTATGTTGAGCGATCGGGGAATCTGGTCAATATCAACGACATGCCCATCGCGGTCGCCGAGGCGTGCAACGGGATGCGGATGGTCTTTGCGCTCGTGCTTGTTTCGTATGCGTTTGCATTTACGGTGCCTCTGCGTAACTCGGTCCGGCTGATGGTGCTTGTGCTGAGCCCGGTCGCAGCGATTATCTGCAATGTGCTTCGTCTGGTCCCGACGGTGCTTCTCTATGGGTACGCGCCGACCGAGTACGCCGACGATTTTCATGATATCGCTGGGTGGCTGATGCTCCCGGTCGCGTTCTTGATGCTCGTTGGCATCACCCGAGCATTGCGTTGGGCGCTTGTGCCGACTTACCGATTTACCCTGGCGACCCAGTCTTCATAAGGATTCTCAGCTTTGTTCTCACGACTCGCCATCCCGTTCTCATTGGTCCTGATGATTGTCATCGGGGTTGCGCGGATCAATCCGGTCAACAAGGCAAAGGTCGAGGCGTATCACCAGCGGGTCGCCGAGGTCATCAACTCGATCCCGATTGATTCCAATGGATGGACGGGTGAGCAGGTGCCCTTGCCTCAATCTGCGATTAAGCTGCTCGATCCCAACGCGCTTGTTGCCCGCCAGTATACGAACAAGGAAAAGAAAGTCGCAGCGACGCTTTTGATTGTTCAATGTAAGGACACCCGTGATATGGCCGGGCATTATCCGCCTCGGTGTTATCCGTCGAGCGGGTGGATGGATTCGGATTCAAACCAAACACGGATGTACACGCTTGGACATTTTGATCTCAAAAAATATGGATTTGAACGATTGGTAGGGCATGTCGAGCGGGGGATATCGGTGTACAGCCTCTTCGTTCTTCCAACGGGCAAGATGACCACTTCCATGAGTGAGGTGCGTCGGTTGAGCGCCAACTACGATTTTCGGCTCTACGGGGCTGCCCAGATTCAGGTTGTGATTGGCAGCGAAGTGCCCGAAGAAGATCACGAATGGATTCTCAATGATATGTTCGAGATCGCACTCCCCTCGATCCAGGCAGTGCTTGAACCCGCTCTTGGATCTGAGCATGCAGCGGGATCAAACGACGACGAACCCACAGAGGGGGATGATTCATGAATGCGAGCCAGATTGATTGGGATTCAGGGCAGGATCAAGCGAACGCCAACGCGTTGCTGATGCTTCATCGTTTGTTGCGGGGTCGATATGTCCTTGCGATCTCGCTTGCGTTGGTCTTTGGAGTTGTCGGAGGCGGGCTTGGGTACATGTCGAAGAAGCCTCAGTATGAGAGCACCGGACAGATCCGCATTCAGCCATCACTCCCTAAGGTGCTTTTTCAGACCGAGCAGAGCACCGCGACCCAGATGTTTTCGAGCTTTGTGAGTTCACAGGCGGAGTTTATCAAAAAGGGCGGGGTCATCGACCGAGCCCTGGTGAGCGATGAGTGGCGAGATGTGAGTCAGCTCTCGGATATTCAGTCGGCCTTCGATGTCCAGCGTCGGCTCAAGGTGTCGCCGAGCCGAGTTGCTCAGGAAGTGATTTATGTTTCATTCAGCGATGAGAATCCAAAGGTTTCTTCGGTGCTGGTCACCGCGATCATGGATTCGTATATTGAAGAGTATGGCAAAGAGGGCAGCATCGACATCCCCGAGATCGTGGGTATGCTCAAGGATCGCGAGGGGGATCTGACCGCGGAACGGAACGGATTCGACGCCCAGATTCTTGCCATCGCGGGTAAGTATCGCACCGAGAACCTTGAGCCTCTGGTTCAAGATGCGCTCTATACCATCCGCTCGCTTGAAGCCCAGCGGGAAGTCTTTATTTCACAAATGAAGCGATATGAGATGGTCAACAACAAAGATGAATCCGAATCATCAGAGCCTATGACCGCCGAGCAGGCGGCGGTGAGTGATCCGATGATCGCCGGGCTGATCGCTCGGCGGACCGAACTCGAACAAGCACGCGATGAGATGATGATCTCCGAAGGGCTCCGCGAGGGGCATCGTGATGTTCAGCGGATCGCCTCGATGATTGCGAGTAATGAGCAGCGGATCGAAACCCGGCTCGAAGACCTACAAGGCGGGGGGAAATCATTGGTCTTTGTGGATGAGCAAGGCGTGCCGATTCCATCGAAGCTCGAACTCGAAGCAAAGATTCATAATCTTGACATCGTGATCGAAAATGCGAGGAGGGAATCAAAGAAACTCTTCGAAGACAGCATCGAACTCAAAGCCAATATAGCCAAGCGTGAAGAGGCACAAACATCCATCTCGCAGGTCTCCCAAAGGCTCGATCAGATCGACACCGAATCTCGCGTCGAAGATGTGAAACGCATCTCGGGCAAGATCAGCATCACCCATCGTCCAAAGCCTGCCAGCAGACCAACCTCGGATTCGCGGATCAAGATGGCCGGGGTTGGGTTCATCGGGTTCAGCTCGCTCCCGGTGATGGTGATTCTGGCATTTGGGTATTTCAATCACCGGATTGATTATTCTGATGACGATATCCTGATGGGCTCGAGCAATGGGATCATCGGGATGCTGCCCGATCTTGGAAGTTCAATCGCGGATAAAGAGCTCGCCGATGCGTCGGCCTTTGCGGTGCATCAGATCCGCTCCCAGCTTCAGATCAAGAACATCACCGGCGAAACGCGGGTGTATGGCGTCACAAGCCCGGCGCCCCAAGATGGCAAGACCAGCATGCTCATCGCGATCGGGCTCTCCTTCGCCGAGAGCGGCGATCGGACGCTGCTCGTCGATATGGACTTCATCGGGCGCGGGCTCAGTGTGCACTTCGGGTTCCCCGATTCACCGAGTCTGGCCGAATCGCTGGAGGTCGATGACGAGATTGATGGGCTGATCCACGAAACAGAGTTTGAAGGTTTGAGTATCCTCCCCGCGGGGTTTGGCGATGACGAACGGGTCAGCCGACTCTCACCTCGATCGATTGGGTCGCTTGTTGCTCATCTGCGGACTAAGTACGACACCATCTTGATCGACAGCGGCCCGATCTTGGGCAGCGTCGAGGCGTCATTCGTGACGCCTCAGGCGGACGGGGTGATTGTGGTTGTTGGGCGTGGTCAGCACAGGCCTTTGGTCATGAAGGCGATCGAGCATATCAAATCGCTCAACGGCAACATCATCGCGACGATCTTCAACCGGGCGCTGGTGCAGGACCTTCGTCAGTCATCAAGCAGCATGTCGGTCCACTTCTCGCGTCAGATGTCTCGCCAGCAAGAAATGGTCAGCGCCCGTCCTAACCTCCGGGTCGGCCCGGTGGCGGGGGCGTTGTTTAGTTCGAAGAAGCGTGAAGCGGATACCCCGATCGCTAAAGGCACCGATTCATGATTGCGCAGCAGGTAGATGATTCTGTCCATACGCTCTGGGGGCTCACGCCCGAGCAACTCCATGCGCGTTATTGGAAATCGCGTGGGATTCAGGTGGTGCCTTCGGGCTCGCCCGGGATCACGATCGACAAGGGCGCTGAGTTGTATCTGCTGGTGAGTCATGCTCAACTCGTGGTGATGCCTTTGCCTAAGGTGCTCGAAATCATGTGTTGGTTGAATCCTGATCTGTTGATGATTCGGCTCGCCGAGCGTCAGGATCGGGACTACCGAGAGATCGTCGAAGCACGCCCAGACGGGCATTTTCTTCGGTTCCGACGGGTGTACGAGGCCGAGCAGAGCCGCCGACAATCGCGTGTCGGGCTCACTGCCAACCCCGAACTCGCCCTAGACTGGGCATCGATGGAAGATGCGGATATGCCTTGGGCCAAGATGCGCAACATTGTTCCTCCGGACCTGCTCGCGGGCGTGCGATCCAAGGGGCATGTGTATCAGGGGCAGTCTGATATCGAATGCGCACGCTTTGTGCGTGATCTTGCGCAAACCTGGAAGCATCCGCTTTCGACCATCTCGCGCGTTGAGCGCGTCGGGAAAGAAGGGTGGGTCGATCAAGATGCCGCACCAACGAATCCGCAGACCATCACCGGCCCGATCTGGATCGGTGCTGGGCGGTCGATCCCCGAGGGTAAATCAGGCGTGGGCCCGGCGGTGCTCTGGGATGACCCGGCGGTCCGTCCGGTGCCCGATGAGGTGGAATGGAAAGATATCGAAGCCGTGCAAACCCGCCCCGAGCGACGGATCGAAGAAGCGGCGACCTACACATCGAGCGGGTTCAAGCGGGCCTTTGACATCGTCTTTGCATTCTTCGCCCTGCTTGCGACGCTGCCTTTGTATCCATTTATAATCCTCGCGATCTGGATCGAAGACCGCTCGCCGATTTTCTTTGGGCACACGCGCGAGTCGATCCATGGCAAAGAGTTCAACTGCTATAAGTTCCGAACCATGTACCGCAACGCCGAGGCGATGAAGGCATCGCTCGCGGCCGAGAATAAGGCCGACGGGCCTCAGTTTTTTATGGAAAAGGACCCCCGGATCACCAAGGTGGGCAGCCTGCTCCGCAAGCTACAACTCGATGAGTTGCCTCAGTTCTACAATGTGCTCCTCGGGCATATGTCCGTTGTCGGCCCGCGTCCGAGCCCGTTCTCTGAAAACCAGCTCTGCCCGGGTTGGCGAGAGGCCCGCCTGAGCGTTCGCCCAGGGATCACGGGGCTCTGGCAGATTCGTCGGACACGCTCCGACGGGGCAGATTTTCAGGAATGGATTCGATATGATATTGAGTATGTCGAAAAGGCAAACTTTATCCTCGACATCTATATCATCTGGAAAACAGTTGCAATGATTTTCGCAGCGCTCTCCCGAAAATAGTTATCCCCCCGAAAGGTCATCATGGCACTCAAACCAAGAACATTCCGAAGAGTCATCCTCCTCGGTTCGCTCGCGAGCATCATCCTCATCCTCGGGTTCGGGTACTTTGTGATCCGTCCTTGGCAGGCCCAGCGGACACTTGACTCCATGCGCATTGATGGCATGGCCGCTGCTCAAGCGGGCGATCATGTCACCGCGTCAGCGCTGCTGAGCCGATATATCAACCGAACCGATGATCCAGATCCCGAGGTGCTCCTCGCGTTCGCTCGATCGCGGGTGAAGTATCAGGCGAGCGACTCCGGGCATATTCGGCTCGCGATCAGAAACTACCGGGCGTATCTCGCAATCGTCCCCGATGATGTTGAAGTCTCCAAAGAGCTCTTGCCGTTGTTCAACTTCGCGGGGATGTCACTCGAAGCCAAACAACTCGCCGATTCGCTGCGAACCAAGCACAACGATCACTCGATCGAGGTCATCCGCGAGGAACTCATCGCCAGGAAAGAACTCGATGCCGACGATCCAGCGATCGAGCCTCTGTTCATCACGAGCACTGGGCATGAGGGCGCACGGTTTCAGGATTTATACCACTATGCGGTCTGGCTTAATAAGCAGGGGCGTCATGACGATGCCGTGGCATTTATTGAAACCCGGCTTGAACAACACCCCGGCGATGTGGATACCGCCCTCACAGCATTCTGGGTCCAGATCACCGGGCCCGGTGGGCTCGATAGCGCCTTCGTCGATTCGTATATTGAACAACTGACCACGGTGCTCGGGCTCGATCCGCAAACCGGGCAGTGGGTGGCTGAGCACGATTACCTCAGCCCCGAGATCGTCGCCTTTGTCGATTGGATATTCAACGGCTTTGGGCGTCCGGACCTCTCGCTTGCGGTTCGGCTTGAATCTGCGCGAACGGTCAAAGACGCTGGCAGCATGATGTGGGCCGCCCGTAGGCTGTATTGGAATAATGACTTCGACACACTCTGGTCACTCGATGTGAACGATGCCGATGGGTTGGCGGTGCCCGATGTGCTCGCGTATCAGATATTGGCGCATCGCAAGAGTGAGCAAAAGGACGATGAAGGCACTGTTGCCCTGATGGATCAACTCAAAGAAGTAGAGCTTGATTTCCGAGGCGATGCTTGGGTCAAACTCTTCGAGGGGCTTGATCTTTTCGACGCTGGGCAGAGCGTGCTCGCCCGGGCCAAAATTAAAGAGGCCATTACAATCTATCCGTCCGACCCGATGTTCTATCTGGCGATGGGCGATATCTACGCCAAGCACGGGCGCATCACCCAGGCCAAGGATGAATGGGTGCAAGCCCAGAACATGGTCATGCAGATGGTCGGCAATGTGCGCTGGATGGACCCAAGCCTGCGGATCATCAACGCCTACACCAAAGCCGGGCGGATGATCGAGGCGATCGAGTTTGTCGATCGTCTGGTGATTAAGATTGCCCCGCAGAACCCGGTATCAACGATGATCTGGCTCCAGTCCTATGCTGCGATGGCACGGACGAATGATCTCGATCGTTCGATGATCGAAAACATCCTTACTCGTTTCGAAGGCGCAGCCAATGTGCTTACCTCCGAGCAGCAGGCTTTTATCTCGCCTCAGATCGCCACGCTCTATGCAGCCGTCGGGCGAAAGGACGATGCCAAGCGCGTGCTCTCGGAGGCGATCGCCACTTCGCCAGATCAGAGCGTCTTGCTCGACATGCTCGAGATCGATCAGCGTTATGAGCTCGGGATCGCTGAGAATGCGAACATTGACACAAGCACCCTCGCCGGGGCATCGCCTCGCAGCGCCCTGCGCTACGCGCTCAACGCCTTTGCACAGTCGCAAGACATCGAGCCCGGGCTCGAGATCATCGAGCAGGGGCTAAAGGCGGCTTCCGATGATGAGCAAGGGTACCGATGGGCGGTTGTCCGGGCGCGGTATCTCGATACCTCGAACGATCCACGGGCTGTCGATGCCTGGAGTGAACTCCGCGCGGCGCATCCCGATGATATCGAACTGCTCTACCAGATCGTGGAATCAAACTCGGCCAAGGGCAACCTTGATCTTGTCAACGAAATCATCGACGAAATCGTGAACAAAACCTCAACCGAGGGGCAGGCGTTGCCATCGCGTTTGCGTCTGGCGAAGGCTGCCGCGATTATTCAGGGGAATCCCACGCGTAAATCACGCGATCGAGCACTCGAGATTGTCCGGGGCGTGGTCACCAGCGAGCCTCGGAGCATCGAAGCGCGGAACATGCTCGGGCGACTGCTCGCACTCAAACCAGCCCCCGGGCTCAGCGAGGACGAGTCCTTCGAGCCCGATATCGACGGGGCGATCGACCAGTTCGTGACCATCTCGCGCCAGCTCAAGGGGCGGGCCGCTCAGAACTACCTGCTGGGCGCGATCGACCTGAGCTTCGAGAATAATACTCCTGATGTCACCCGTCAGTATCTCCTCGAGTTTGATACGAAGTTCGCCGACGACTACGAACGACTCGCCAGCGTGGCCCGCCGACTCGAGAATATCAACGATCTTGATAACGCTGCAAGCATCTATCAGCGGGTCTATCGCAACACGCAATCCGCAAGCCAGATGATCGACGCGGGGCTCTCGCTGGTCAATGTGTACAACGCCCAGAACGAACGCGCTTCGGTATTGGCGCTCCTTGAAGACCTCCGCAACGAGCCCGAGATGAGCGAAGAGCAACTCGTCAAGCTCGCATCCCTGCACACAAAGAACGGCTACCAGCCCGAGGGCGACGAGATCGCCCAGGCCGGCGAACGCTACGGGCTTGATCCGATTGAATCGAAGATGGTTTATGCGATGTACGCTCGGGCATTTGTCTCCGCCGAGGCTTACGAAACAGCCCTCAAGGAAGTCGTCGAGCTTGATCCGACCAACGAAGAGGCATGGACCCTGCTCATCCGCAGGCTTGTCCGCGAGCAACGCTTCGACGAGGCTCAAGAGTTCGTCGCCAAAGCCACTGCCCAGCTTCCCGAAAACAAAGACCTCAAGGCCCTCACAATCCTCGCCCGCGGCGAGCTCAAGTCGGCTGCCGAACTGCTCGAGTCCGGGGTGGTTGATTCGAACGAGTTTATCGTCGAAGCGGTCAACCGCGTCGATGAGTTCATGACTGCCAAGAAGAGCAACACGCCGCCCGAAGAGCGCGTGAAGATGCTGATCTCGATGCTTGAAGACTTCGCCGAGTTTGCACCCGTCCAACGCTTCGCGCTGGGCGAACTGAGCGTGATGAATGTTGATCCCACGCTCGTTGCCCGGTACGCCGACAAGGCCGGGCGGACCATGCCGAGCGATTCGCAGATTCTCAAGATCGCAGGGCAGGCCTATCTCCGGGCATCGAACCCGAGCGACGCCCTTCGCGTGGCTCGGCTCTGGCGTGCCAACTCGGTGGGCACTCCCCTCGAACCCGACCTGATCCTTGCCCAGGCGCTGATCCTGCTCGAAGACTTCGATGGAGCATCCAAGACGCTCGCGCCATATGTTACCGGGGCACTCAATGACCCAACCGGGCAATCAAACGCGATGCTCTTGCACACCTACACCCACGCCAAGTTGATGCTCGGGGAAGACCCGCAGGCCGCTGCGGCTCGGCTCGAGCCTTTGCTCACCAATGAAGATCGGATGGCCCGCCGGGTCTGGCTCAATCTCGCGACGGGTTCGGTGCCCACCGCTCCAGAGGCCGCCCGATGGATCGAGCAGTATGCACAGAGCGCGATCCCCGAAGAGATGCCCGCTCTGGCCAACACCTGGCTGGTGCTGATCGAACGATTCGATGCGCAAGACCCAACCTATGCCCAAGCAGGGATTGATATCCTCGAACCGATTGTTCAGGGCGAACCTGAGAACCTCGACGCCCTCAATACCCTCGCTCGGCTCACCGCTTCACTCGCGCGGGTGACCCAAGACGACGAGGCCAAGGCAAACCTTTATAGACAGGCTGCAGCCATCATGGATAAAGCCGATGCGGTTGACTCGGAGAACCCCGCGTTCCTCGCCCAATCGGCGATCTTCGAGACACTCGCTGAGGATTACGCATCAGCCGAGTCGAAATATCGGACGCTGATCGACCGAGGCATCCCCCCAGGACGATTCGAAGCGACCATCCAGAACAACCTTGCCATGCTCATCGAACGCCAAGCCAAAGGCGATCAGGCACTCGCCGAGGCGCTTGAACTGAGCACCAAAGCGACCGATGCCGTCGGGATCGCCTCATTCTGGGGCACCCGAGGGTGGATCGAACTCGCGATGAATAAGCTCGATGATGCCGAGTCATCGTTCCAGAAGGCGATCGACCAGAGCTCTGAGAGTCTTGAAGGATGGGTCGGTTTGGCGATTGTTCAGCATCAACTCGGCGATGATCGCTCGGCGGATGCGTCGAGCTCCTTTGAACGGGTGATGGCACTCGTCGGGTCGGGTTCACTCAGCGATGATCTGATGAATCGGCTTCAAACCCAAGGCGATGACCAATGGTCCGCCGTGCTCGAGCCATAGAGCCCTAGTCAGTATCATATTTCAGTCAGTCAATCCCTCCGATAATCGGAGGCCTTTTTGACAATCGGGGTATTTCGGTGTGCTGTTCAAATCATGGTCCAGCAGCAAGATTTGGGTTGAAAGCGAGTGGTGTGGTGGATGAGCTTTAGCGTCCGAAAAAAAGTCTGGGAAATAGGATTTTCCTTCCGGCAATGCTGTCTGAAAATCTAAGCGATGGCCCAATAATCAGTGGTTTTACCTAAAATACCCGCCTGGAGATCATTTGAATGATAAAGATGGTCTTTTTGCCGTAACTCGATTGAATTCGAATGCCAAATCCCAAGTCTGTGCTATGATTGGCTCATCGGTATACCTTGAGAGAAGGCTATCGTTTTGAGGGCTGGTTGAATCGCGATTTGTGGTGAGATCAGTAAAAACAGGACATTGCGATCGTTTATCGCAAAGAGTGAGCGTTTCGGTTCGTTTCGAAACAAAAAACAGATCGAGGGAATACAAATGAAGACAGGAACAGTACTTTCAGCAGCAGCGATTGCTCTATCCTCCGGGATGGCCATGGCGGGGTTCGATGCGAGGTTTAACTTTGCCGCTTCGGAACTTCGGAGTTCAGCGATCAAGATCGTATGGGCATCCGCCGGTTCATACACCGATGCGGATACCGGCGACACAGTCAACTACTCCGCGGGTGACTTGATCGGCAACTATACTGCTGGTGCACTGGCTTACGACTATGTGAACGGCACCGACGGCAGCGATGACGGCGGCGAAGGGCAGTTCGCATCCGGACAGTTCAGCACTTTCTGCATCGAACTTCAAAACATCCGTAGCGGGGCAAATACTTTCGTTGTGGATGATATCAGCAACGGGCCAAACCCCGAGCCAGATGGCAGCCCAACCAATGATCCATACACCAGTGGCCCTGCGTACGACGCTGCTGATCAGGCAGAAGTCGAAGCAGTCATCGCAGCAGCCGTCAGCATCGGATGGATCAACGAAGATCTTTCCAAGGACGGCGCAACCACCGACCAGCTTGCAGCCATTCAAGGCTTGATCTGGCGCCGACTCTTCGATGATACCGTTGTCACCGGTAATCTCACTGATGTGAGTGACGCGATGGCCGATCTTGAAGCGGCAATCGCGCTTGATCCAAACGCAACCATGCCAAACCTCCGTGCCATGCTCAACGCAGACACGCAGGATCAGCTCTACATCATCCCACTGCCAACCGCAGTCTTCGCGGGTCTGTTGACCCTCGGCGGGATGGGTGGCTACTCACGGATGCGTCGCCGCTAATCGCGATCATCTTTGCTCACAGCAATGTCTAAACGGGAGAGGATTCGTCCTCTCCCGTTTTTTATGCGCTGAGTATTTATGGGGTCGTTGGATTCACGCTCAGGGCGTGCCGTCGAGAACTTCGCTTAGGTGTGATTTCCACGACCCAATAGGCCCGATCAGATCGGTCGAATCTGCGATGTCGAGCGTTGAATAACTTGGCCGGGCTGCGGGTCTGGGATATGTTTCCGACCCACACGGACGCACGTTGCATGCGGGGTTCGTCCGTGTGGCGATTTGAGTCGCGAAATCAAACCAGGTGCATTCATCGGCATCGGTCAGATGCCAGGTGCCCAGTGCGCCCTTGAGATAAAGCGCAAGCGACGACTCGGCTAGCCTTTGGGCACTCGTTGGGCGACCTTGCTGGTCGTTGACAACCATCAACTCGTCACGCGATTGTGCAAGCTTTGAGATTGTCCGAACAAAGTTGTTGCCCCACGGGGCATAGACCCAGCTCGTGCGGATCAGGATGTGCTCAGCACCGGATTCGCAGAGTAATGACTCGCCGAGTGCTTTGGATCGCCCGTAGGCGTTGATCGGATTGATCGGGGCATCGACTAGATAGGGCGATTGGGCATCACCTGAGAACACATAGTCCGTTGAGTAGGTGATGAGTGTCGAACCCGAGGCTTTGCAGAGCGCAGCGATCTCGGCGACAGCATGGGCATTGGCGCGGGTGGCGCCCGGTTCATCTGTCTCGGCTCCATCGACATCTGTCCACGCAGCAGCATTGACTACGAGGTCATAGGGCTTGCTCGATTCTGAAAGACATCGCTGGATCGAATCCGGGGCCATCAGGTCAAACTCTGGTCGTGCGAGCCCGTCGCATTCGATTCCCTGAACACGCAGGTGCTCGATCCATGATCGGCCCACCATGCCCGTCGCGCCAAGCACCAGCACCCGCGTGGGGATCGGACGCTGAGTATCGACGGATTGGACGCTCGGCGTGCTCATTTGTGCTCAACTTCCCACGGGAATCCGAGGAATGCATCGGGGGCGATGCGCTCTTCGTCGGGTGCATTTGGGTTGTAGCTCTGGGTGACATAATACAGCAGCCCCGCCTGCGTCGGCCCGACCGTCGCGGCCCCGTGCCACAACGGCGGCGGGATAATCAGCGTGCCCGGCTGCTTCTCACCGATCACCAACGACCACGCCTGTTCGTTGTCCGAGTCATACACACCCACCTTGAGATGCCCGATGAGCCCCATCCAGAAATCTGTCTGGATCGCATGGCGGTGCCAGGCTTTGACCACGCCGGGATACTGCACCGAGAAGTTCACTTGTCCCTCTTTGCCCATCACGCCTTGAAGCTGGTTCATCAACGACCAGCCGCGATCATCAGCGAAGTGCGAAGTGGGCACAAAGATCGGTCGGCGTTCCGATGTCGCGGTTTCATACGCTTGGACCAACGGAACGCGGAGTTTTTCGGGAGATTGAACCTTCATGGTGTCGTGTACCTTTGTCAAAGTATGTTGTGAGTGGTGAGCGTGATTGGTTATGCCGATCTCGGCGGGTACATGATCGGGATGACTGGCTCGGGTGGAGATGGTTCGGCTTTGTACCCGTTAGGAGGCGTTGGTGGGCGTATTTGATTCTGGTGTGTTTGCATGATCTGTTGCCATTGCTTGGCCTGCACCGCGATCGACGCGATGACGCCGATCCCGATCAGGTGCAATGGGGTATAGAACGAGTTGAGCAACATATCCATGGCGAGGATCGAGATGGCGAGTATAATTCCGACCCCAGGAGCCCAGAGGGCCGAGGTGATGGCCCGTCCTTTGATTCGATGGATCACGAGCAGGCTCGGAAGAGTGGTCATGCCCAGATAGGCGAGGAGCCCGACCAATCCGTTTGAGCCCAGTACAATCGTTGTAAGCCCATCGACTGCATCGGAACCCCCATCATCATTCACCGGGCGGAACCGGTTGTACCCGCCCCAGCCGAAGATTGGTTTGCGGAGCGCATGCTTTGAGAAGTTGACTTCTTGGTCTAATCGTGCCTGAAGCGAACTGGCCCGCTCGGCATCAATTGAGGCGATGATCGCTGTAAACTGACTGGGTGTCCAGATATTGGAAATCCGGACACTTAGATAGATCGAGGGGGTCAGGATCAGGGCAATCAACGCAATCCGGAACCCCGTCGAGCGCACAAAGACCGCGACGGCGGTGGTGCCCGCGAGCAGGAATATCGCCCCCAGTGAGCGTGAGAGCACGGTCGCGGCTAGGATGGCCGAAGTGAAGGGGGCAATGGGGAGATTGAAGAGCCGGAATTTTTTCGCCGAAGTGATCCAGAGCCAGAGAGCAACCGCGCCCGAAGTCGCGATCCAGAGCCCCACCTCGAGCCCGTGTCGCATAAACATCATCGGGCGGTACCCGCCGAGCCGTTGGGTCATGTTGAACGGCGAAGCCTGGTAGCCGTAGATTTGTTTATTGAGTTGCGGGCTCATCTTTGATTCCCAGACAATCATAGGGATTGCGATGAGCCCTGCATAGAGGAACCATTTCGCGACGATTTTAACATCGTTCGGATTTTTGATAAAGATTCGGCCAAGGAGGTAGGGGACTCCAAAGATAAAGAATTTGGCGTAGATTCCTGACATCCCATCGTATGCCCCAAGCCCGTTGGTGATTGATGAAAAAAAAGGCACCAGAATGTAGATCAGGATCGGGAGGTCGATGAGTTTGGGTTTAAAACTCATCAGTTTAGCCGAATCAGACAAAATCACCCCAAGGAGAATTGCGTAGGAGACCGCGTATTCCTTCGTAAATACTGGGATTCCAGGCAGATCGATTCCCTTTACGGGTGGGAGAAAGAGCCACCCGATGACGATCGCTGCCATGATCCCACGGATACCACGGAATACGATGACAAGGGCAGCTCCAAAAATGACATAGAGGAGCAAAGCCGCGAGCACGAATGCGTTAGCTTGCATGGCGGCTATCCAGCATGGGCGTGTGCGGGTTCATGGTGGGGGAGTCAGATCGACAGCGTGATTTGGGTGTTGAGGCAAACGATGGGGACTGAGTGTATATCGGTTCAGGGAATCACCGGCTTGCGATATTCGGTGGTGATTTTCGGACGATTTGGCATATACAATCAGCCCAGTGCTTCTTCTGGTGTGGAATCTGGTGATGTCATGTGAATCGGGGTGGTGCCGATCATGAAGAACCCGGATTGGGTCGATATATACAACGATTCAGGCATGTTTGGGGGCACTTTGCTCCCCTATTTCGATGGATGATCAATACGCCCGGGATGATGAATGAGTTCGCCTCAAAGTCAGTCAAAGACACGATCCGACCAACAACTCGCCCGAGCGGGTGTTTTTTTGGTTGGATCCGAACGCTCAAAGGCGAAGCGGGTCACGCTGGCAGAGGATCGTGAGCATTTGCGATGAATGAAGATGCGAAGAGTTCGTCGAGAGCACGCTTTGATCTCGCGGTGGTGGTGCTCAACTACAAGACCCCTGAGTTGGTGGTTGATTGTTTGCGTTCGCTCAATGGGCAGATTTGTCCGACTCGGCAGGAAGTGGTCGTGGTGGATAACGCTTCGGGGGACGATTCTGCCGATCGGATCGAGCGAGCGATCGAGAAACATGAATGGGCGGCGTGGGCGCGGGTTGTTCGCTCGGAGATCAACGGCGGGTTCGCAGCGGGGAACAATGTCGGGATCAAGGCATCGGATGCTTCGGTGTATCTGCTGCTCAACTCGGATACGATCGTGCGCGAGGGGGCGATTGACAAGTTGATGTCCACGCTTGAGGAGCATCCCGAGATCGACATGCTCACCCCGCAGCTCGAATGGCCCGATGGCGAACATCAGATTTCGACTTTTCGATACCGCACGCCGATCACTGATCTGATCTACGCATCTCGGCTCGGGGTGCTCGGCCGGCTCTTCCCAGGGCATGTGGTCGCCCGTGAGCTTTATGAGTTTACGGCCGGGCTCGACTGGGCGAGTTTCGCGTGCATCGCGATTCGTCGAGCGGTCTTTGATACGGTGGGGCTGCTCGATGAGCGGTATTTTATGTACTTTGAGGACATGGCGATGTGCCGAAAGGCGACGGGGGCGGGGTTCACGATCGCGTATCAACCCGAGGCCCATGTGGTGCACCTGCGGGGTGGGTCATCGCCTGTGAAGGAGCAAACCCGCCAGCGCAAGCGTCGGCCGGGATATTATTATGCAGCAAGGGCGCACTACATCCAGAGTTTCTACGGGCGAATCGGGTTCGTGTGCGCGAATCTGCTCTGGCTCGTTGGGTGGGGGCTCGGGTCGTTGCGTGGACGAACGGGGGCCGTGGCGCGGGAGTATTTTGATATCTGGACATCGCCAAAGCACACGGTGGAGATTGGGGGGGAAGATGGATAATCAGCCAGATGCCCAGCCTTCAAATCATCGCTCGGCTGATCGCTCGGCCCGTCCGGACTTTGTGATCATCGGCGCGATGAAGTGCGCGACGAGCACGATTCACGATCAACTGGCGCATCAGGATGGGATTTCGATGTCCGAGCCTAAGGAGCCGAACTTTTTTTCGGATGAGGAGCACTGGGGCAAGGGGCTTGGATGGTATGAATCACTCTTTGCGTCGATGCCCCAAGATGATCTCAAAGGCGAATCCTCGACGCATTACACCAAGCTGCCGACCTATGCCCAGTGTGCATCGAGGCTTCACGATCATCTGCCCGATGTCAGGCTGATTTATGTGATGCGCGATCCGATCGAGCGGATCGTGTCGCAGTATATCCATGAATGGTCGGTGCATGCGATCCCCGATGGGTGCAGCATAGATGAGGCGATCCGGGCGTATCCGATGCTGGTGGAGTATTCGCGGTATGCGATGCAGCTTGAGCCGTATGTTGAGTTGTTCGGACGCGATGCGATCTTGCCGGTGTTCTTTGAGCGGGTGATGCGCTCGCCTCAAGGGGAAATCGAGCGGATCGCGGAGCATATCGGGTATACTGGCACAGCGCGATGGGTTGACGATGATGCCAAGAATGTGTCGTCGCAGAGGCAGCGAAGATCGCCGATGCTTGATAAAGTGCTTGATATGAAGGCGGTCCAGATTGCCCGGCGGACACTGATGCCTGAAGCATTGCGGGCGAAGATTCGATCACGGTGGACGATGGACGAGCGCCCGGTGCTGAGCAAGGATTCGATTGCGTACCTCGGGGAGCAACTTGAGCCGGAGATGGAGATTCTTGGTCGGCATCTCGGCCTTGAACTCAGCTGCGCCAACTTCAAGGAGCGGGTGCTCGGCGAGTCAACGATCGGATGGGACGATGGCTTGGGGGATGGGCATGGGTGAGCAGAAGGATATCAAGGTGCTCGTTGGCGTGGTGGCCATCGGGCGCAACGAGGGCGATCGGCTCAAGCGATGCCTGCGCTCGGGCAAGGCCCAGACGGATCGCGTCGTGTATGTCGATTCGGGTTCGACGGATGATTCGGTCGCGTTTGCCGAGTCGATCGGGGTGGAGGTGGTGAATCTCGATACATCGATCCCGTTCACCGCAGCAAGGGCACGCAACGAGGGGATCGCCCGGCTCATCGAGCGGTGGGGGGATGTCGAATATGTCCATGTGCTTGATGGCGATTGCGAGTTTGTCGATGGATGGATTGGGATCGCGTATGACTTCATCTGTGCGCACGAATCGGCTGGGGTGGTGTGCGGGCGAAGACGCGAGCGGAGCCCGGAGGAATCAAAGTACAACCTGATGTGCGATCTCGAATGGGACACCCCGATCGGGCAGGCTCGATCCTGTGGCGGCGATGCGCTGTTCTTGCTCAAAGCCTTTGATGAGGTTGGTGGGTATAACCCCTCGGTGATCGCGGGCGAAGAGCCTGAGTTGTGCGTTCGAATCCGGAGTAAGGGATACACGGTGCATCGGCTCGATCATGAGATGACGCTTCACGATGCGTCGATGACGAAGTTTAGTCAGTATTGGAAACGCGCCAAGCGTGCGGGGCATGCGTATGCGCAGGGGGCAGCCATGCACGGGGCACCACCAGAGCGGCATTGTGTCAAGCAGACACGATCGGCGATTGTGTGGGGATTGGTGCTACCGATTTTGGCCATCGGATTGGCGTGGTGGACCCTCGGGGTGTCGATCGTTGTGTATCTCCTGATGGTGTGCGCACAAGCCTGGCGGATTCGTCGGGGGCAGATCAGGATCGGACGATCGAAGCAGCACGCGACCTTGCTGGGGGTGTATATCATGATCGCGAAGCATGCGCAGGTGTCGGGGGTGCTGTTGTATTGGTATCGCAAGGTGATGAAGAAGCAGGCGGTGCTGATCGAGTACAAAGGGGCAGCAGATGGGTGAGCAAGCCAATACACACACGCAGGCGATTTTGTACATGTCCGGGTCTGTGCCGGTGCGTTCGGAGACATTCGTGTATCGCGAGATTCTTGCGCTGAGATCGCTGGGGCTCAATATCAAGACAGCTTCGGTGCATGCGCCGACGCATGGACTCGATGATGGCGAACTCGATGCGATGGCCAAGTCGACGACGGAGATTTATTCGACGGGGAAGATGTTGATCTTGAGCGATGCGCTCGGCGAGTTGTGCACGCACCCGATCAGGACGATCAAGACCATCACGCGGTGCAAGCTCGATGCGTTTTTTTCGAGTGAGGTTTCATTTGAGCGGATGCCTAAGGTGCTCTGGCAGGGGCTCGCGGGGCTTGCATTGGCGCACCGGGTGCGTGAGCAGGACATCGGACATATCCATGCGCACATGGCCCATGTGCCGACGACGATCGCGATGTATGCAGCGATGCAACTCGGGATTTCGTTTAGTTTCACAGGGCACGCGAACGATATTTTTCCCAACCGGACGCTGCTCAAGGAGAAGCTTGAGCGGGCAGCGTTTGCCAACTGCATCAGCCATTGGCACCGGGCGTTTTTTCAGGGGATTGTTGATCGCCCCGACGCGGACTACCCGATCGTGCGTTGCGGCGTCGATACGGGGGAATATGAAGCGACCAAGCCGCCGGCTGGTGATCGGCTTGAGGTGTTGAGCGTGGGGCGATTGGTGGAGAAGAAGGGCTTTGATGTGCTCATCAAGGCTGCGGGCGAGATTGCGCAGGCGGGCGATGTGTTGATGCGGGTGACGATCGCGGGCGGTGGGCCCGAGGAGGATGTGCTCAAGGCGTTGGTCAAGTCTTTGCCCGCGACGGCTGAGGTGGTGATGCTCGGCGAGACGGACAATGATCGCGTGATGGAGTTGATGGCGCAGGCCGATGTGTTTGCGTTGCCTTGCCGGGTTGCGGAATCGGGTGATCGCGATGGGATTCCGGTGGTGCTGATGGAAGCCATGGCCCGGGGTCGGTGTGTGATTACGGGGGATATCGAGACGATTCGGGAGCTTGTTGAGGACGGGATATCGGGCGTGATGATCCCGCCTGGGGATCAAGAAGCATTGGAGAAGGTGTTGATCGAGTTGGCGAACAATCGGATTCAGGTCGATATACTGGGCAAGGCGGCGCGGCAACGGATCGAAGAAGAGTTCGACCTGATGCTCAACGCGAATCGGATCAAGAATGCCTTAGCAGCGAGGGGGTTGGTATGAGTGAATCAAAGCGGCGATATCTGCTGGTGACGCCCTGTCGAAATGAAGAGGATTATCTTCAGATTACGATCGATTCGATCGGTGCGCAGACGGTCTTGCCGGCGTGCTGGGTGATTGTGGACGATGGTTCGACGGATCGCACGCCTGAGATTCTCAAAGCGGCGAGTGAGCGGTTTCCGTTTATCAAAGTCATCCCTCGGGAAGATCGCGGCAAGCGGGCTGTGGGGCCGGGTGTGATTGAGGCATTCAATGACGGGTTGAGATCAATCAATCTTGATGACTACGACTACCTCTGCAAGCTCGATGCAGACCTTGGGATACCAGAGTCCTACTTTGAGAACATGATGATTCGTATGGAGGACGACCCGCTGCTGGGCAATATCTCGGGCAAGACTTATATCAATGTGCATGGCGACAAGTGGGTTTCCGAGCGGATGGGCGATGAGAATGCGATTGGGCCTGCGAAGTTTTATCGTCGGGAGTGCTTTGAGGAGATTGGTGGGTTTGTGCCTCAGGTGTGCTGGGATGGGATTGATGGGCATGTGTGCCGGATGAAGGGGTGGAAGGCAATCTCGCAGGATGTAGAGGCATGGCGATTGCAGCACTACCGCCCGCATGGCACATCGCATATCAGTGTGTGGGAAGGACGCAAGCGGTGGGGGCTTGGGAAGTTTTTCATGGGGTCTTCGTTGATGTATGTGCTTGGGGTCTCGGTGTATCGCATGGCGGAGCGCCCGTTTGTTCTTGGGGGGGTAGGGATTTTCGTCGGGTATCTCAATGCGTGGCGGGGTGGGATGAAACGATATGGAACTCCTGAGTATCTGAAGCATCTCCACCGGTATGAGCGTGCGTCGTTGTTCTTTGGCAAGCGACGGGCACTCAAGCGATTTAATCAGCGTCTTGATAATCAGAGGAAGGCATGACTGATTCCTCTCTTCCGGATAAACCGATGCGGACGCAACTCGTCGGGGTGGCTGTCGATTGTTTGACGGAATCTCAAGCGGTTGATCTGCTTGCGATTCAATCGAAGCAAGGGATGGGTTCGTTTGTCGTCACGGTGAATCTTGACCATCTTCGGCGGTGTCGGAAAGACCCTGAATATCGAAATCTTGTGTCGGAGGCTGATGTGGTGGTCGCCGACGGGATGCCTTTGGTTTGGGCTTCTCGGATGCAAGGCGGGAATCAAATCCCTGAGCGCGTTGCGGGATCGACGATGATGTTTAGTCTTTGCGATCGGGCTGCTGAGGATGGATTATCAATATTCTTGCTTGGAGGATATCCGGAGGGGGTTGCCCAAGAAGCCGGCGAGGCGCTTGTGGTTCGGTATCCAGGCCTGAAAATAGCGGGGACATATTGTCCTCCATTTGGATTCGAGCATGATACAGACATGATGGAAGAGATATCGGCGATGCTACGATCTGCATCGCCTGATATTGTTTATGTTGCGTTGGGATCGCCTAAGCAGGAGGTGCTCATCCGAACGATGCGTGGCGTGCTTCCTCAAGCGATTTGGATTGGTATTGGGATTAGTTTGAGCTTTGCGACTGGTGAGGTTCAGCGGGCACCGGTGTTGCTCCAAAGGCTTGGACTCGAATGGCTTCATCGGCTCTTCCAAGAACCTAAGCGGCTCTTCCGGAGGTACATCGTCGATGGGATTCCGTTTGCTGCATTCCTCTTTCTCGATGCACTATGGAAGAGGGCTACAGGGAAAAGCAAATGATTGTCGAAAACTTGATCTGATCATTCGGGCGTCCCGTCTCGCTGGCGAGCCAGCAGCTTCTGCTTTGAATAGAATAGAATCGAATGCGTCCAAATTTGAACCCGCTGACAGACGATGAGCCCCATCATGCCCGAACATGCCGACAAACTGATGCGCAAGATTCAAGCGGGTGATGCGCTCGTTGGGGTTATTGGGCTTGGGTATGTCGGGTTGCCGATGGCGGATGCGTTGCATGCCGGTGGGCTCAGGGTTCTGGGGTTTGATATTGATCCGGAGAAGATTGAGCATCTTGAGCGGGGGGAGAACTATCTTAAGCATTTGGGCGCAGAGATGACCGAGCGGCTCAGTGGGTCGGATCGGTTTGAGGCGACGACGGATTTCGATCGGCTTGATGAGCCCGATGTGATTCTGGTCTGTGTGCCTACGCCTGTGGATCAGAACTTGGAGCCGGACCTGAGCTTTGTGATCGACACCGCGTCGGCGATTGGGGCGAGGCTGCGGGCGGGGCAGTTGATCGTGCTTGAATCAACGACCTATCCCGGGACGACGAACGAGCGGTTTGTGCCTGCGATTCTTGAAGCGGCGGAAGCGAATGGACGGGGCGCGTTGGTGGTTGGGGAGGATGTGTTCGCAGCGTTTTCGCCTGAGCGCGAGGACCCGGGTCGCAAATCACATACGACGACCACCATCCCCAAACTCGTCGGCGGCGTCGATGCGGTCTCGACCGAGCTGGCGTGTGCGCTCTATCGGCATGGCGTGAGCGAAGTCGTACCCGTGTCATCGGCTGAAGTCGCTGAGGCGGCGAAGATTCTGGAGAATGTGTTCCGCGCGGTCAATGTTGCGATGGTCAATGAACTTAAGACGGTGTTCGAGACGATGGGGATTGATGTGTGGGAGGTGATCCGGGCGGCGTCGACCAAGCCGTTTGGTTTTATGCCGTTTTATCCCGGGCCTGGGCTCGGGGGGCATTGTATCCCGATTGATCCGTTCTATCTGGCGTGGAAAGCACGCGAGCACGGGTGCGTCACGCGGTTTATTGAACTCGCTGGCGAGATTAATCGGGCGATGCCCGCGTATGTGGTGGGCAAGGTGGCCGATGCGCTCAATGGGGATCGCAAATCGATCAACGGGTCGAAGGTGCTGGTGATTGGGCTGGCGTATAAGCCCGATGTGGATGATGTGCGCGAGACGCCGGCGGCGGAGATTATCGAGTTGCTCATCGGACGCGGGGCGCAGGTGAGTTATCACGATCCGCATGTGGCGCGGTTTCATAACATGCGCAACTATGCGTTGGATATGGATTCGGTCGATCTGGATCGCGCCAGGCTTGAAGACTCAGATTGTGTGGTGATCGTGACGGATCATCGGGTGATCGATTGGGCATTGATCGGCGAGCATGCGGGGCTGATTGTGGATACGCGCAATGCGATGGCTGGGGTTGAAAAGGTTCAGGCTCGGGTGGTGAAGGCGTGATTGGGGGGGATGTGGGATCGACTGGTGAGGACATGGTTGGCAGCTTGGATTCCGATCGCGGGGGCGCGATCGAGTTGATGTGTGTGCATCAGGTTTTCGAACGGACGGTCGAGCAGCATCGTGATTCGATCGCGGTGGTGTGTGGATCGGACCGGTGGACCTATGACCAACTCAATCGGCGGGCTAACGCGATTGCTCATGGGCTGATCGCGCTGGGGATTGGGCGCGAGGAGCCGGTGGGCGTGGCGATGCCCAAGTCATGCGAGATGATCGCGGTGTTGTTGGGGATTCTCAAGGCCGGTGGGGCGTATGTGCCTTTGGTTGACAATCAGCCGATGGATCGGGTGGCGTCGATTGCGGAGGATGCGGATTGCCGATGGATGTTTGGGGTCGATGGGTATCTCGACGAGTTGCACGGGCGGGTCGATCGGGTGCTCCGTGCCGATTTCTTTTCTGATTGCTCGGATGAGGATGTTCGGCGCCCATGCTCGGCGGGTGATCTTGCGTACATCATGTATACCTCGGGTTCGACAGGGGTGCCCAAAGGGGTGATGATCGAGCATGATGGGATTGTTCGATTGGTTCATGACCAGTGGTTCCTCAAGACCGGAACAGATCGGCATTATCTATTTTTATCGTCGCTTTCGTTTGATGCTTCGACGATTGAGATCTATTCGGCGATTCTGCATGGCGGCAAGCTGGTGATTTGTCCCCAGCGGGTGCCGACACCTGAGGAGGTCGATGCGTGTGTGAAGGGCGAGGGAGTGAACTCGGCGTGGATCGCTTTCGGATTCTTCCGGGCGTTGTTTCGGGCTCGCCCGGAGATTTTCGAGGGGGTTGATCTGCTGATGACCGGAGGCGAGCCGGTGCTTGGTGGGTTGATCCGCGAAGCGCAGGATCGGCTGCCCGGGACAACCTTTGTGAATAACTACGGGCCGACTGAGACGACGGCGTTGGCGACTGGGTTTGTGATCCCGCGAGGGTTTGAAGATGGGCATGATTCGCTCCCGATCGGCAGGGCCTTGCATCGGATGCGGGTGTATGTGCTCGATGAGGATCAACGCCCGGTTGTGCCCGGCGAATCCGGCGAGTTGTACATCGCCGGCGTTGGGATCGCGCGCGGATATCTCAAGAGGGATGAACTCAACGCGGAGCATTTTCTTGATGATCCATTCGGTGATGAACCCAGCGGGCGGATGTATCGCACCGGTGACAAAGTAATTGAGCGGGATGATGGGGAGATACTGTTCCTTGGGCGGATGGATGACCAGGTGAAGATCCGGGGGAATCGGATCGAACTCGGGGAGATCGAATCGGCGATTGCTTGCCAGGATGGGATCGAATCGGTTGGCGCAGTGGTGTTTGGAGATGCTGAGCGTGCAGCGGTGGGGGCGTGTGTGTGTCTCGAAGAGATGGCAGTGTTTGATCTTGAGGGGTTGCTCGGTGCGGTGCGCACTGTGTTGCCCGAGCACGGCGTGCCCGAGCGGGTGGTTGTTGTTGACGAGCTGCCGTTCAATCGTAATGGGAAGCTCGATCGGGAAGCGATTGCACACATGCTCGAAGCGGTGGGGGAGGTCAAGCTTGCCCAGCACGACAGGCAGGGCGGGCAGGGATTCGAGACGGATACCCAGCGGGTGCTCGCGGAAATCATCGCTGAGTTGCTCGGCGTTGAGGTGAAGTTTTCGAGCGACCATTTTCTGCATCTCGGTGGGCACAGCCTGCGGGCGATTGTGCTCAGCTCGCGGGTGCGTCAGCGGTTTGGCTTTGCGCTGTCGATCTCGAAGATCTATCAGCTCGGCACCATCGAGGCGATGGCCCAGTGGATTGATCAGCAGGGCACAGACGGGCAGGCTCAAGGGGCCCAGCAGCTTTGCAGAGTCGATCGTGATGGGCATGAGGGGCATTGGGCGCTCTCGTTCAATCAGCAACGGCTGTGGATGCTCAATGAGATTCATCCAGATGATCCGAGCTACAACATCACGATTCGGCTTGCCCACAATGGGCGGATCGATCGTGCGTGCTTTATTGAAGCTTGGAAAATGCTCTTTGATCGCCAAGAGGTTTTTCGGACTCGGATTGTGGTCGTCGAGGGCGATCCTCGCCAGGTGATTGACCAGGGAGTTGAGCCTGAGATTCATTGGCATGAATGTGCTGATGAATCGGCGGAGATGATTGATCGGCGGATCAAGCGTGAGTCGATGCGTGTGTTTTTGCTCGATTCGCCCCCTTTGGTTCGGTGCGGGGTATATGAGCGAGACGATGTTTCGTCGGTGTCGATCACGATACACCATATTTTGTCGGATGCGTGGTCGTGCGAGGTGATTCAGCGGGAACTCAATGCGTTGTATAGCGATTTGGTTTCGGGGCGTGAGCCGACGCTTGAAGCGTTGACGATTCAGTACACGGATTTTGCGCACTGGCAGCGATCGCTGGTGGGGACGGTTCGATATGAATCTGATTTGAGTTATTGGAAATCAAAGCTTGAAGCCCCCGAGTTTGTGGAGTTGCCTCTGGATTATGCGCGGGGTGTGACGCCTTCGGGTGATGGGCGGCGGTTGAGCAAGCGTATCGGGTCGGGGGAGTCGGCGAAGATCAGGGCGTGTGCCGATGAGCTCGGTGTGACGGTGTATGCGTATATGCTCGCACTTTTTCAGGTCTGGATGCACCGGGTGACGGGGCAGGACGATCTGGTGGTTGGGACACCGATTGCGAATCGAGAATGGCCCCAGGTTGAGGGGCTCGTGGGGTTCTTTGTCGAGACAGCTGCGTTTCGCACGCAGGTGCGTGATGCTGATCGGTTGGTGGATGTCATCGCCCGCGTTTCGCGGGGGTCGCTTGAGGCGTTCGATCATCTCAGCGTACCGTTCCAGCATATTGTCGATGCGATCCATAGCCATCCGATCAGCGGTCGCAACCCGCTCTTCGAGGTGTTCTTCAATCACATCGCGATGGAGATCCGGTCGAGTTCGGAGGATGATCTGCTGGGCTTTGTCGAGACGGAAACGGATAATGAGACCGCCAAGTTTGATCTGACTTGCTATGTGCTCGATGAGATTGGCGGGATTGAGGTGGTATTTAACTATCGGCGTGCGCTCTTTGCGCATGAGTCGATGGAGCGGATGCTCGGGCAGTATCTTCGGCTTATGTGCAACGCGCATGAACATCTCGATACCCGTGTTTCTCAGGTGCCGTTGTTGGACCCTGACGAGCGGGTGGAAGCCTCGGCGGCTGGCGTGTTGGAGTCGGACGATGGTGAGGTCAACACCGGGGTGATCCATGAGCAGGTGGCGCGGAGCGTTGAGCGATTTGGGGATTGCATCGCGGTCGCTTGGGACGGGGGGGCGTTGCGGTATAACGAGTTGTGGGAGCGGGCCGGCGGGATCGCGGGGATGATCGGTCAATGTGGGATTCAACTGGGCGCACGGGTGCTGGTGTCGAGTGCTGATCCGGGAGAACTCAGCTCGGCGATTCTTGGTGTGCTCCGGTTTGGTGGGATGTATATACCGCTTGACCCGGGTTGGCCCGATCATCGGCTTGCGCAGATTGTGAAGAGCGTTTCGCCTGCCCATGCAGTTGTTGATGATCGGATGGCGGCTCGGCTCAAGGGGATCGGGTTCGACGGGCAGGTGTTCGCAGAAGACGCGCAGCGCGATGCAAGGGCGGTTCAAGCTGGCGGGTATGCTCGGTGCGCAGGGATCGCACCCGAGATGCCCGCGTATATGCTTTTTACTTCTGGCTCGACCGGCGAGCCCAAGGGGGTGGTTCAATCTCACGGGGGCGTGGTTTCGCACATGCTCGCGTTTGCTCGCTCAGTGGAGATGTCGGCTCAGGATCGGATTTTGCAGGTCTCTTCGCCCGCATTTGATGCAGCGGTCATGGATATGTTCTCGGCGTGGTTCACCGGGGCGTGCTTGTGTGTGTGCGATCTTCAGCAAGCGGATCATGCTGATCTGGCACAGGCGATCGAATCGCACGGTGTGACGATTTATCACTCAGCGCCGACGGTGTTCCGATGGTTCTGCGATGCGATTGGTCAAGAGCAGGTCGCCGGTGTTCGGGCGGTGGTGCTCGGAGGCGAGCCGATGGTTCAGGAGGATATTGTCAGGCTCAAGGCGAGCTTCTCGGGATGCGAACGCTTGATCAATGGACTCGGGTTGACCGAATCGTCGTTGACGCTTCAGCTTGGCGCACCTGTGGATCAACTCGACGGATATACACGATGGATCCCGGTGGGGTATCCGATCGAGGGGACCAAAGTCAGGCTGGTGGATCGGGATGGGAATCCGACCGAGTTGACCGGTGAGATCGAGGTGGAATCGGATCGGATTGCTCTTGGGTATTGGAATCCAGAGACTCAGGAGATCGACCCGATCGGTGATCCCACGCCCGATGGGCGTGGGCGTCGATTCCGGACTGGTGATCTGGGCACCATGCGAGCGGATGGGGCGATTGTTCATATAGGTCGGCGAGATCATCAGGTGCAGGTGCATGGATGCCGGGTGGAGGTCGATGAGGTCGTCCACGCGATCAAGCGATGCGATGGGGTCGAGGATGGGGCTGTTCTTGCGAGCCGCGATGGGCAGGGGGACCATGTGCTGTTGGGCTATGTCGTGATCCGCGATGGGAAGCCTGTCGCTGAGCATCAGGTGCGGGATCATCTCAGCGCGGTGCTCCCCGGGTATGCGGTGCCTACGCGATTGATTCGGGTCGAATCGATCCCTCGGGTTGGTGGGGGCAAGGTTGATCGGCTGGCGCTTCGAGAATCCAGGGCATGCTCGTTCGCTGATTCGACGATGAATGTCGAGGTGCAGGAGACACCGGTGTTGGCAGCGGTGACCGATGGGTTCAAGCGGGTGCTTGGCGAGGAGAAAGTTGGCGTGCAGGAGAGCTTCTTCCACTTCGGAGGCAACTCGCTCAAGGCGATTCAGCTCTTTGCGATTCTTCGGCGAGAACTCGAAACGCGCCTTCCGGTTTCGACGATTTACCGCGCATCGACTCCGGCTCAGCTTGCGATGGCGATCGAACAACACGAGCGGGAGCATCAGCCTGGGGAATCGTTGGTGCTTCTTTCGAAGGCCGATGCGCACCGCCCGGTGTATCTGTTTCCGGGGATTGGTGGTCAGCCGATGGGGTTTGGGCCTTTGGTTGATCTGATCGGAGGGAATCGCTCGTACTACGGGATTCAGTTGCCGAGTCTCGATCAGGTGCGGATGCTTGGGAGTGAGTTGTCGCGGATCGCGGGGTGGCTCATTGAGCAGATGGATCTTTCGCAGACGCGTCAAGCTCCTGACATGATCGGGTACAGCTTTGGAGGCGGGCTTTCCTATGAGATCGCAACGCAGCTCCAAGATCGTGGGTATGCACCGGGGAAGTTGGTTTTTCTCGATGCCCATTTGCCGATTGGGCTGCCAAAGAAGAAGACGGTCGGCAAGGCGGGGGTGCACCTCAAGAATATCGTGGGCGGCGTGGATGGTGGACGGATGAGATACATCCGTTCGCGGGTGCTGGGCGATCGCAAGCAGGCACAGGATAAGGATCAGAAGACCCCTGAAGAACTCCACGCGTATCGCGCGTTGGCCAAGGCGAATCGGCGGATGATTGTGGAGTATGTGCCATGCTCGTCGTATCGCGGACGAGTTCATCTTGTCCGGGCAACCCAGCCTGATTGGCTGGCGTTCCATGAGGATGACGGGTGCAATGGATGGAGCGCAACGCTCGGGGTTGAGCAACTTGAGATCTGCAATATCGAGAGCAAGCACATGAACCTGCTTGATTCAGGGGCGATTGAAGAGCTGGCGGTATTGATTGGGCAATGGCTCGATGCGCAGAATGATGCATAGCGGGCTGGTGGTGGTGGGGCTTTGAGGGCGGTTGCTCTTTTGAGCCCAAAGATCGCCTTCTATGCTTGATTCAGGATCATCCATCAAACTCGTCGGCCACCACGACTTCGCCCAGTTCTTCGCCATCCGTTCGCAGCTCCATCTTGACTTCGCCTGCATTCATTGAGACGCCGACCCGTTGATCGCGTACCAAGACCAAGATCGCGAGGAACATCCCGACCATCTCGGCGCGGGTCTTGCCGACGAGGAGGGAACGCAGGCTTGACGCGCCGGGCTTGCCCGACTCGATCTGTGATTGAAGATGTTCGACAATGTGCTCGACATGGGCTTCCAAAGGCGTGTCATCAGAGAGCACCTCATGCTCGCCGATGCGATTGAAATCAACACTCGCGACGATCTGACGGAAGGCCTCGACGAGATCGGACAGATCCAAATCTTCGAGCTCAAGCTCGCCCATCTCGTCCATCGCCTCGCGGACGGATTCGTCGTCGATCGGAGCAGCCTTGACCGGGTAACGCTGCGCCCAGGTCTTGCGCCGGTCATCAAGCGCATCGGCAGCGTCGCGGTACTTCTTGTATTCTAAAAGCTGGCGGACGAGTTCCATGCGGGGGTCAACGCCGGGGGCGGTTGGCTTGTCGTCGTCGTGATCCTCGCCCGCCTTGGCAGCATCACGCGCGTCGGCTTGTGCAGCAAGCATGCGGCTCTTGAGTTCCATCAGCGTGGTCGCCATCACCAAAAACTCGCCTGCGAGATCAATATCGATCCGATCGACATCATCAAGGAACCCGATGTATTGATCGGCGATGAGCGAGAGGGGAATATCGTGCAGATCGACCTCGTGCTTACGGATGAGGTAGAGCAGCAGGTCCATCGGGCCTTCGAAGGTTTCGAGTTTTACGCGGTAAGAATCACTCATGCACCTATCTTAGCACATATCTGATCTCAACACCTGAACCGTTCGAGAGCCAGCGGTTGGATTATTCCCTCTGTTGGGTGAGAATTGATTCGAGTCGGCGGAGCCTTGATTCGAGGGCGGCATTCTGGATCTGCAAGGCGTTGATCTGGGTTTCGAGCTGTTCTACCTGTGCATCCTTCTCGGCTCGCAGGGCATTGGTCGCTTCGACGAGCAAGGGGGTGAGCTTGGAATAATCCAATCCCTTGGCATCGATCCCATTGTCCTCGTAGGCGACGATCTCGGGGAGGACTTTGCCGACCTCCTCAGCGATCATGCCCATGTCGTGGTGCCCGCCGTGGGCTTGGTCCCAAGTGTAATAGACCCCGCGGAGGCTGGCGAGTTTGGTGAGCGGGTGGTCGATGTTGACGACATCGCTTTTCCATCGGATCGACGAGGAGGCGGCGTAGTTGACGCCCGGGCCAGCCGCGAAGAAGTCCGAGCCGTCGGGGCTGTTGGAGATGCCTCGGACACCAACGCCTGAGCCTGTGGTGCCTAGGGACTCACCCAAGACCCCCCATCCTCTTCCTGCTTGTGTTCCCCAGACACCGATACCAAGGCTACCCGTTCCTCGATTTTCACCCCGGACCGCCGTCGAGAATCCGCCGGGGGATGTGCTGGTGACGCGACCATGAACGCCAACAGCGAGTTGATCGGTCGAGTTCGTTTCACCCACAATCCCCGCTCCGGTACCTGAGTTGAAAAGATGCACCCCGTATACCCCGATTCCATCGGGGCTTGATACTTGTCCAAGCACACCGATGCCCGATCCGGTGGTGCCTAAGGATTCGCCACGAACGCCCCATCCGCCTCCTGCATGCGATCCCCACACACCGATGCCCAATGATCCCTCGCCTAAGTTTTCGCCCCGTACAGCGGCTGAAGCGCTTCCGGGATTGACGCTGGTGATGCGTCCGTGGACACCGGTTGCAAAGCCGTCATTCGAGCTTGAATCACCTTGAACGCCCGGAGCCGTGCCGGTGGCCGAGGTGTGAATCCCGACAACCCCGGTACCACTCGGGCTTACCGCAGTCCCGTAGACTCCGGTGGTGGTCCCGGTGAATGATGAGGCGTTGCCCAAAACGCCTCGCCCGGATGAGCTCAGACTGGCCCCGAGCACGCCGTAGGTTGGGCCGGATGCCCCCACCGCGCGTCCCTCGACACCCCCGCCCGTGTTGCTCGAGTTGACGAAGAATCCCCCGCGTGTACTGCCCGATACGCTTGTACTCTCACCATGAACCCCGATCCCCGCCGAGCTTGCGGTGTTCCCCCGCACACCCGTGACCGACCCAGTAAGCGAGGTTTGATCGCCTCGGATCACACTGGCCGCGTTGAGCGATTCAACATGGAGCGGGAAGAGCGGCGTGTTGATCCCGATCCCGACATTGCCGATCGTGTCAACGAAGATGCCTCGGGTCTGGACCGCGTACGGCGAGCCGCTCACCGCCTGACGCGGCGTCAGCGTTGTGCCATCGACGATGATCTCAAGCCAGTATTGATCGTTCCCAAAGTCCACCGCTCCAAAGTCGAGTGGGGTATCGAAGAGCCCGTTGGTGACGCTCTGGACAATGGCGAAGCTCGGCCCGATCTGGACGCCTCCGATCGGCGCGTCGTAGAGCTCAAAGGTCATGGAATACGACCCATCGGCGGGCGAGCCCGCCTCGTTGAGCTGCCCTTGATAGGTGAACCCGGTGCTTGCCTGCGCCTGGGCAGTGTTCGCAGAGATGCACATGGCAGCGACGATCGCCAGGAGGGCGGATTTGGTCAGATTCTTGTTGATTGGTTTGCTCATTGGTTGTTCCCTCTCTCGGTATGGTCATTGCTCAAGCGTTGAGTCTTTCGTTATACCCGGTTTTCAACGAACCAACAAGGATAAACGGGTCTCGTTTTATTCAAAGCGGGGGACGATCAGGCCGATAGAAGGAACAGGAGACTACAGATGCAGACCCAGGCTCAGAACCAGTTGGAACATTCTCAGCTCACACTCGTCGGCGAGATCGAACTCAAACGCTGCCCATACTGCACAGGCACCGGCTCAGTCCCCTGCCCGCAGACCGTTGCCTGTCGAACCATCGGGTTCAATGGCGTGGCGACCCTCCAGCCCTCCACCGGGCACCCGATCCCCTGCCCGTGCTGCAATGGGAAGAAGATGATCCCCAACGCATAGGTTGAGTCTGCCGAGCAAGGGATTGGTACTCAGCTTCTATTACTCAGCTCTTGGAGCAGTCTCGCTGCGAGTAGCTCGACGCGTTTCACTTCGCGGGTCATCAACACCCGCTGCATCTCCATCCAGAACCACAACTTGTGCATGCACACCGCAAGGATGCACATGCTAAAGCCGACCGCCCACGCGATGAGTTCCTTGGTTCCATCACCCTCAAAGAACTGAACCGCCGCGTAGATCGCTAGTCCCATGAAGACGAAGGTGAACACCATCGCGATCCCATTCATAAACCGGTTCCCCTGCTTGAGCGCAGAGAGCACGAGCTGGTCGAGCCGAAGCCCGTCGTCAGGGTCGCCGAGCATCTTTGCGTCGTCTCGGCTCAGCGCCTTGCGGATTTTTTCATCGAGATTGTTCATGTCTTTCATGGTGTGCTCCTTTCGAGCGATTTTTCGAGGATTGCTTTGAGTTGATCCCGTGCCCGTGCGAGCCGAGACTTGGCGGTGCCAATGGGTATATCAAGAACAACCGACACCTGTTCGAGTGTGCAGTTGTCCATATAAAACAGGTAGACCACATCGCGGAGGTTCCGATCGAGGTGTCCGATGGCCATGCGGATATGGTGGGTGTGGTCTTCATCGGGCTCGGCGTGCGTTGCATCATCGGGCAGCCGGGTTTCAAGAGCCCGCAGCTTCGATCTCGCTTTGATCCAGTCCGCCGACTTATGCGAGACGATCCGCATCGCCCAGTGTCCAAACCGGGACGGGTCTCGGAGCCGACGCAGCCCTTTGGCGATCCCGATCCACGATTCCTGGAGCACCTCAAGGCTTGCCTCGTCATCTCGTGTGAGCCGACGGGCCCGGGCGTTGAGCCGAGGAGTCCAGAGATCGACGAGTTCGCTGAGCGATCCCTCGTCGCCGCTCTGTGCGTTGAGGACGAGGAGTTCGCTCAGGATGTCGATCGGCTCTCGGGTCATGGCAACCCTATTGTCCTGTCCCGAGCGAGTTTGGTTCTTGCAATGTGGGATAGATTTCCAAAATCCCTCTTGAAAGCCCTCAAAGCCGCCAGAAAACACGATGCGGAATCGGCGATTTCTCGGATTTCGAGCCTATCATTGGGCTCGATCACGATGGTGATCCTCAATCTTGGTTGGCGGCACAAGCAGCGGGGAGTTCCCGCTTCAATGCTCGCGGCGGAAGGAAAAAAGAACCATGCCATTACCAGCACCTGAAAAAACACAAATCATCAAAGACTTCGCTCGCAAAGAAGGCGATTCAGGCTCCCCAGAGGTCCAGATCGCGCTTCTCACTGCACGCATCAAGCAGGTCGCGACCCATCTCAAAGAGAACAAAGGCGATGTGCATAATCGCCGAGGGTTGGTCATGATGGTTTCGCGAAGGAACAAACTCCTCCGCTACCTCGCCCGTAAGGACCGCCCAGCGTATCTCGATACGATCAAGCGTCTCGGCTTGCGGAAATAACACGAATCATCGCCCCGCGCTTCTGGAAAGATCCGCGGGGCTTTTCTGTATATGAAAAGGCATCATCCCAGAAACAGCGCAGGCTGTGCGTGAGGTTGGGATGAATCTGTTGGCGATCCGTGCTCTGCACCACAGTGGTGCAACGACGGATCAAGCGGGCACCTCGCACCCGCACACGATGTCGATCAAGGCATCGCAAATATTGGAAGGCAAAGAAAAACATGGCAGACTCAAACATACCAACCGTCGTCGAAAAAATGATCGGCGGACGCATGATGCGTATGGAAACCGGACAGATCGCAAAGCTCGCACAAGGACATGTCCTCGTATCCCACGGCGAAACAACCGTCGCCGCCTCGCTCTCACGAGCAGCACCACGCCCGGGGCTCGACTTCTTCCCCATGCAGGTCGATTACCGCGAAAAACTCTCCGCCGGCGGCAAGTTCCCCGGGGGTTTCCGCAAGCGTGAAGGCGCACCAAACGAAAAAGAAATCCTGACCATGCGGATGATCGACCGTCCGATCCGCCCGATGTTCCCCGACGGATTCATCGAAGAAATCCAGATGCAATGCTGGGTCATGAGCCATGATGGCGAGAACGATGCAGATGTGATCGCAGGCACCGCCGCTGCGACTGTGCTCTCGATCTCCGATGCACCGTTCGCTGGGCCTTTGGCCACCGTCCGCGTTGCTCGCATCTTCACCGATGATGGCGTCGTCCACATCATCAACCCAACCAACGCCCAGCTCGAATACTCCGACATGGACATGGTCCTCTCGGGTCATCGCGACGGCATCAACATGATCGAGGTCGGGGCTGCCGAGGTTCCTGACGAAGAAATCCTCGACGCGATCGAGTTCGGCATCGAAGAGGGCATCAACCCGATCCTTGATCTCATCGACGAGCTCGTCGCCAAGGTCGGCAAAGAAACCCGGCTCGGCGATCACATGAACCTCATCCCCGATGATGTCATGAAGGAAGTGACCAAGCACGCCGAGAAAGAGCTCACCAAAGCCCGCCAGATCAAGGCCAAGACCGAACGCTCGACCAAGGTCGGCGAGATCAAATCCAAAATGCTCGCAGACCACTTCACGGTCAATGACTCGGGCACCCCGGGCGAGTACGAAGCCTCCAAGAAACGCAAGGGACAGGCCAACGAGGCCTTCCGCAAGCTCGAAAAGAAGATCACCCGCAAGCTCATCGTCGAGAAGGGCATGCGTGCTGATGGTCGTGGATTCAAAGAGATCCGTCCGCTGCACATGGAAGTCGGCAAGTTCGCAAGAACCCACGGCTCAGCCCTCTTCCAACGCGGTGAAACCCAGTCATTGGTCACCACCACCCTGGGCACCGGGCGCGACGAACAAGTCGTTGATGGCTTGATGCCAGAATACTCCAAGAAGTTCTACCTCCACTACAACTTCCCTCCATTCTGTGTCGGCGAAGCCGGTCGCATCATGGGCCCGGGTCGCCGAGAAATCGGTCACGGTGCATTGGCAGAACGCTCACTGATGGGCGTGCTTCCATCGGCTGAGGACTTCCCATACACCATCCGCTTGGTCTCCGACATCACCGAATCCAACGGCTCATCATCGATGGCTTCGGTCTGTGGCGGGTGTATCGCACTCATGGACGCTGGTGTCCCCATCACCAACACCTGTGCCGGCATCTCGGTGGGTCGCTTCACCGATGAGAACGACGAGAACGAAATCTTCGTCACCGACATCATCGGCGAAGAAGACTTCTTCGGCGACATGGACTTCAAGGTCTCAGGCACCCGTGATGGCATCACGGGCATCCAGCTTGATCTCAAGGCCCGTGGCTTGGTGCTTTCTCAGGTCGAAGAAATCTTCGAGCAGGCCAATGTTGGACGCATCGAACTCATCGAAGCGATGGAAGAAGTCATCGCGGCACCACGCGAGCAGACCTCCAAGTATGCTCCGATGATGATCCAACTCAAGATCGAAGTTGAAAAGATCGGCAAGCTCATCGGCCCGGGTGGCAAGACCATCCGCGCGTTGCAGGATAAGTACTCCGTCAATGTCGATGTCGAAGACGACGGCACCGTGATGGTCTCCTCGACCAACCGCGAGAATGTCGAAAACGCCGAGTCCGAGATCGCCGCCCTGTGCGAAGATGTCCGCCCGGGCACCATCTACGACGGCAAGGTCGTCTCGGTCAAAGACTTCGGTGCGTTCATCGAGATCGCACCCGGGACCGATGGCATGTGCCATATCTCGGAACTCGCGGACGGCTTTGTGGATAATGTCCATGATGTCGTCTCGCTGGGCGATATGGTCAAGGTCAAGGTCATGATGGTCGACGATCAGGGGCGGATCAAGCTCTCGATCAAGCGGGCCGACCCGAACTTTGAAGAGAAACCAAGAGGCGAAGGAAGAGGCGAAGGCGACCGCAACAACGATAACGGCGGCGATGACAAGCCCCGTCGGCGTCGCGGTGGAAAACCCCGTCGCTCCGAAGAAAAAGCCTCCGCGGAGTGATTTTGCCCGTTCGATGGGCTAAATCAGTGATTTATTGAACAATTTGTAGCCCAACCAGAATATAAGTCTGGTTGGGCTATTTGACGCGCCCGCAAAATATGGTATGCTGGTCGCATGATTCGCCGAGTCTTCGTGGGGCGGTCAGGGCAAGTTCGTGTTGAGATTGCCCACAGTTCAGAACCACCAGCCATCCAGGGGACTCAATGGATGAACGGTCGGATCGCACGCACGATGGGGTATCGTGCGTGGCAGGCGTGTGATGGGTGCTCCGGTGCTCAAGGCACGCCGATGTCCGATGCCGATGCTGGGTGTATGTAGGGCCCGGGTTCTCTCGGGGTGAAGTGATATGACGGACAACGAATCAAGCCAAGACACACCAGACGCCAACAAACTCACCGAGATTCACGGGCATGTGAAGTGGTTCGACCCGCGCAAGGGGTTCGGTTTCATCGTCGGGCCCGATGAGCAGGACATCTTCGTCCACTTCACCGTCATCGAAGGCGACGGGTTCCGTGTGCTCAAAGACGGCTCGCCCGTCTGCTATGACGCGGAGAAGAACGAAAAAGGATGGCGTGCAACCAAAATCCACGCGTCTGTCGAGTCAGAAGATGGTGCAGAGACCGATGGCGATGTCCCGGAAGTGGTCGTCCCCAAGCGGACCTACTCACGCACCCCTCGCCGATAAGCCTTTTTCATACACACCATCGCCATGAGGAGGCTCGGGCGAATGGAATTGTCGGGTTCGTTTCCATATCATAGAGAGCTCTTCACGCACGCCGGGTGGGTCTTGGCTTGGGTTTGGGTTGCATCTCAGCGTTTGCTGTGTCGATGCCGGTGGATGGCTTTGGGTGGTTGGAATGGTATGAGGTCGTCGCCATGATTGAATCTGTCATAGAACCCTTCGTCGGCTCGGTGAGCGGATGATCTGGGCTTGGGTCGCGCTCATCGTCGGGATTCTCCTCGGCGGGACGGGTGCCTATCTCCTCGCAGCCAAGCGGGTGCGTCTTTCGATCGCCCGTGTGCACAACGCCCGCAAGCGCGCCCAGGCGGCAGAGCACCTCGCAGAGGTCGGGTCGATGACCAGCGGCTTAGCCCACGAGATCAAAAACCCACTCTCCACCATCGGGCTCAACGCCCAACTCCTCGCTGAGGCCATCGAAGACCTCCCGATCGACGACCAAGACCGCTCGCGTCTGGTGCGTCGGATTGATGCGCTCAGGCGAGAGACCGATCGACTCCGAGGCATCCTCGAAGACTTCCTCGAATACGCCGGCGAGCTCCGCCTGAGCATCACCGATCAGCCAATCAACACCATCATCGAAGAGCTCGCCGATTTCTTCTCCCCGATGGCCGACGGCGGCGATGTCCGGTTCCGCGTCGAGATCGACCCATCAAACCCGATCGCCCCGGTCGATGCCGACCACCTCAAGCAGGCCCTGCTCAACCTGATGCTCAATGCGCTCCACGCGATGGAAAAGGGCGATCCATCCCAGCCTTGCGAACTCATCCTCCGCGTCGAGCACGCGGCGGATTCTTTGGGTCAATCCCTCGTCCGCATCCATGTCATCGACACGGGCCCGGGCATCGACGAACAAACCCGATCCCAGATTTTCCATCCCTACTTCACCACCAAATCCGGAGGCACCGGGCTCGGTCTGCCCACCGCCCGCCGAATCATCCACGCCCACCACGGCCACCTCGAACTCCACACCGAGATCGGCAAAGGCACCGACTTCGTCGTCTGCCTGCCGATGGAGGGTGCGAGTGACGGGTGATTGCCCCAAGGGTGCCCCGACTCGCTCTCTTGAGCGCAGTCGTCGGGTCTTGGTGGATGTTCTTGGATGTACCAAAGACCCGACTGCGCCGAGTACGGCGAGTCGGGGCACCCGGCTTTACTGTTCAAGAATGGCTTCGTGAAACAGCGGACAATCTGGCACAAGTCAAACCAGAAGGAGCAGTTGATTGAATTATAAAATTGTAATAAACCAGATAGGAGATGATGTCCGATTGCCTTACGGAGACGATGGAATGCCTTATTGCCCGATTTGTGGTGCAGCATTGAATTGGTGCCTTGCATATCACGATGATGGGTGTCCTTCAGAAGAGATTTGCCCGGGATGCAAGACGCAATTTGGAGATGATGATCTTCCCCCGAGAGAACTGGCTGGAATGAGTACGGATAATTATTTCAATATGATCCGTTTACGGTGGTTGAACCAAGAGGGTTGGAAGAAAGAGTTGATTGATCAGATGAGAGATGTGTTGGGAATTGAAGCCGAAGATCTCAGGTCAGAATAAATGGCGTTAGAGGGGTAGCCGATTGATAGAGCTAGAACTGGTCGCAGGCAGAATTCGCCCGGTGCCCCGACTCGCTCTCTTGAGCGCAGTCGGGGCACCGGTGGATGTTCTTGAATGGCCGACGGGCTTGGCGTGTCGTCTGCGTCCAATCCCGAAGGAGGATAAGAATCCTCCGTCGGGGCACCCGGCACATCTGGTACCCATCAACTTGATTTATCGAGCACTTGCTCAATCCATTTTCGCGTATTTTTCCATGTATCAACAGCCCAAGATGGCGCACTCGCAGCTTGTGCGCTTGGCCAAGTAGACGAGATCAAATGGAGGCATTCTGCAGAGGGCTTAAGCCAACCAACGGTGCCGTACTTTCGATTCCAGTCACTTAAACCACGCCAGCCATATTCAACGATAAGATCAGAATCAGCGACAACCGCTTTGAGTATTATAGGAATAGCATCCCACCCATCGAGTTGCAAGAGGAGCCGAAACGCGGCGAGTTGTCCGCGTGGAGTTCCGTGTTCAAAGATGTTGATTGCATCTTTCTGCCAATAGCGAGGGGGGGTGGCAGCAAGTGATGCAACAGCAGCACGCCGGACTCGGCCACTTGGATCATCAAGGAAATGAGCAATCCTTCCTTGAGATTCAGCTGGGCCAATCCGAGCAGATGCTATGATCGCTGCTGCGCGTACAGCATTGCGATGGTGATTTAGGTATTTCTGAATGCAGGCATAATCATCACGATTGCCGGTTTCGCCTAGACAGGCGACACAGCCAGCTTTGACTTTATCTCTCGGCGAGTTCGCAAGAAGTTCGCGGCAGATAACTGCAATCTCTGTTGGACTGGATTGTCTTAGTACAAACTGCGAAGCTTCACGGACCGGGCGGGTATTTGCCATTGCAAGGTCAATCAGGGTAGCATGATAGTGCGATGCCTGCTGCAAGTTCAATGAGCGGATGATCATTGTACTCACCCGACTCGATCTGTCTTGAAGCAGTGACAGGAATTCATGCTTGGAAACTTCGAGATGATTATGAACAACATGCTTCGCAATCCAGAAACGGACCGCAGGGTCTCGATCTTGGAGAGCAAGTACTACCAAGCCGGGACGGTTCAATGGTTCGTCAAAGAGTATGCGATAGCAAAAGAGCCGTTTGTCAACCCATTGGGATCTCAATCCTTCTCGAAGTTGTGGGTATGCTTCTGGCTCAAGCAGTTTGGAATGAATGCTCCGCTCGATGTCGGATAAATCAACTCGGCGAATATTGGGTAGACGATCGATCAGGGGATGGTAATTGGCAAACTCGCTGGCATATCCAAGGTCGAGCAAGGATTGAATCGTTTTTGCCGCTGATAACCGGACTTCTCCAACCCAATCTCCTGCACGCAATAATGCGTATGGAATAGACCGAGGGTGTTCCAATTGACGAAGTGCTTCAAGAGCATCCTGCCTGATCCGCCCGTTACTACTCAGCGTAGCGACTCCAAGCAACTCGACGGCATCGTTTGGAGTTAGCTGTGAGAGAATATTGAGTTCTTGTCGATTCACCGATGGATACCGGAGCATCGCGTACAACCCTGTCCAATCCTGAGGTCGTATTTGACGCATCAGACTAGCAAGCGTAGCACCAAGTTCTGTTCGCTCTTTATCATTTGCTCGAACTAGGCATTCAACTGCGTAAGGGATCTTTGATAGTGTGATCTCTTCATGAGTCCAATATGAATAGTCCCAAGCCATTGAAGGAGATGTTTTTTTGATTGGCGACCTACGCACTTCGGGTGATACGGGCTGAGGATGGCGACGAAAAAGAAATGATGTGATCCATTTGAACATGACGCTGTGAGTATACCACGCATTTGTATTTCAACGCCCAGCAGTCAAAGGCAGAGTTAGAAAAATTTTTCTGTCGGGCGTCCCATGGATTTAATCACCCGCCCGATCCCATTGCCATCCCCGGGTGCCATGCTGGTGGCGTCTTCGGCACCTGCATGTCTTCTGAGACACAAAGACCTACACATGCTTCGCATGAACAGGGCACCCTTGCCGATGGAGTTGCCGGGTGCCCCCCTCTGCCATTGCCTATTGCCCACTGCCCATTGCCTTCCCAATCCGCCTCGCCGCTTCGCTCAGTTCGTCCTTCGTGTTGAGCAAGTCCGGGCAGAGCCGAACCATGAAGCGTCCGGTCTTTGGGCAGGGGCGCCCGTCGGCGTTGACGCCTTGGGCTTTGAGCGCGACGATCGCCTCCGTGCCTGTCTCCGAAGGGATCAGCACGAACGCCCCGCGATGGGCAAGCACCCGAGCCGAGACCCCATGCCCACGCAGCGCATCGCAGAGATGATCCTGCTGGGCGAGCGAATAGTCACGAAGCCGACCGACCCCGATCCCCGCGACAAGTTCGAGCCCGGGGTTGGCCTGTGCGTAGACCATCGCGGGCGGGGTGGATTCGAGCCAGGCATCGCCTCCGGGCGCGAACGCCGGGGCATCGGATCGTGTGTATCCAAAGGTGTCCTGCTTGGCGAACCACCCGGTATCAGTGGTGAAGAGCCCGTCCTTGTCGGGCACGCCGCCCTCGCTTGAGAGGTGGCGGGGATGGATCGCGAGGAAGCACGCCCCGGGCCCGCCTCGGATGTACTTGTAGCCCCCCCCGACCATGAAGTCGGCGTTGAGTGCCTCAAAGTCGATCGGCACCGTCCCAAACGCATGATACGCATCGACGAACATCAGCGCATCGTGTCGATGCGTCGCCTCGACGACCCGATCCAGATCAACCATCCACTGCCCCGTCACAAACCCGACCATCGAGCACACCACCAAGTCCGTCTCGTCGGTGATCGCGTCGATCAGATCGCCGCTGTGCAAGAGCCCGTCGTCGTCGGCATCGACCCAGACAATGCGGGCACTGCCCTTGTGCTCGTAGGCTTTGAGGATGAAGTCGATCGAATCGAACTCGCCTCGCGTCGCGACGATGGTCGGAGGCCCATCCCGCCGGGGCAGCGCATTGATCGCTGCCCGAAGCCCCTGCCCGGCGCTGGTCTTGGGCACCACCGCGTCCCATTGCGTGCATCCGATGATCGAAGCGATCCGTTTGCGGAAGCAATCGCGGGCATCGATCCATTGATCCCACGCCCCATCGAGTTCGTCGTACCACGCATCGAGCGATCGGGTCATCTCTTCGCCTGTCGCATCCATCGGGCGACCCAGCGAGTGATTGGCTAAATAAATCTCCCCGGTGCGCTCATTGCGTGCCAGGCTCCGCGAGAAGAGCGGATGGAGGTGCTCAACAACCCCCGCCTCGCTCAGAGGCTCAACGCCGAGTGCCCGGATCGCGTTCTGGATGGCGGGTGTCGTGCCCATCACAGGTGCGTCCGCACTTCCCAGAGTTCCGGGAAGAACCGATGGTCGATCATCTTGCGGAGGAACGGCACGCCCGACGACCCGCCCGTGCCCGTCTTGAACCCGATCACCCGCTCGACCACCTTCATATGCCGATACCGCCATTGGGCGAACATCTCTTCGATGTCCACCAACTTCTCCGCCATCTCGTAGGCATCCCAGTGCTCCTTGGGGTGCGTATAAATCGTCTTGAACACATCAAGCACCCCCGGATCAGACCGGTGCTGGATGGTGATGTCCCGATCGAGCACCGACTGAGGCACAGGCATCCCCCTTCGGGCGAGCAGGCGGATGAACTCGTCATAGATGCTCGCCATGTTGAGCGTCTCGGTGAGCACCTCGACCGCCCCGGGATCGTGCCTGTGCACCGGGATCATCTTGGCATCCTTATTGCCCATCAAGAACTCGACCACCCGGTACTGCACCGACTGGAACCCCGACCCGGTGCCCAGAGCATACCGAAACTGGGTGTATTCCGAAGGCGTGAGCGTCGCGAGCACATCCCACTGGTGCAGCAACTGAGCCTGAATATGCTTGATCCGGGCGAGAATCTTGAAGGTCGGCGAGAGGTTGTCCGTCTTGATGAGCTCGATCGCCTCGCGCATCTCATGGATAATGAGCTTGAGCCAGAGCTCGGAGGTCTGATGCTGGATGATAAAGAGCATCTCGTCATGGTGAGGCGGGTCCGAATGGATTTCTTGCGAGTCGAGGAGCTTGTCGAGCCGAAGGAACTCGGTGTAGGTCATCTGCCCTTCGAGATCGGTATGGACGGCTTCTTCGATATGGCGTGGGCAGGACATGGCGGGTTCCTCAGATTCTTCAGATTCTTCATTGGGGGTGTTTGGTGTGTGGAGTCTACGCACATCCTCGCCCGGGCGCGATATACTCACCTGACAATCCCGTGCCTGATCCAATGAGGACCTGACCATGAAGATCGCCTTCTCGACCATCGCCTGCCCATCCTGGACCCTCGAAGAGGCCGCCTCCAAAGCCAGCGCGATGGGGTATCTGGGCGTCGAGCTCCGAAGCTTTTCCGACCAGAGCGTGCAGATCGGCTCCGAGCCCTTCGGGAGACAACCCGAGGCGATCAGGTCCGTCTTCGCCGACGCAGGCGTGAGTCCGCTCTGCCTAGCGACGAGCATCCGCTACGACAAAGCCATCAACCCACCCGTCATGGGGCGGATGTGCCAGAACGAAGAAGAAGGAGTCGCCGACACCAAAGCCTATGTCGACCTCGCCGATCGCACCGGGATCGAGTTCGTCCGCGTGTTTGGCAACCACCTGCCCGCAGCCGAGCCCAAAGCATGGTCGATGCGTCGCGTGAGCGAGCGGCTCACCCTCGCTGCCCAGACCGCCCGCAACACCGATGTCCGCGTCCTGATCGAAAACGCCGGCTCGTTCGCCAACAGCGCCGCCCTGCTCGAACTCATCGAGATCGTCGATTCCCAATGGCTCGAAGTCTCGTTCAACACCCTCGCCTCGCTCCAAACCGGCGAGTGCCCCCTCGATGGCATCAAAGCCCTCGGCGATCTCGTCAAGGTCATCAAAGTCAGCGATATGGACAAAGACGGCAATCCGACATTGCTCGGCCAGGGCACCCTCCCACTCGAAAAATTCATCAGCGCACTGGGCGAGATGAACTACACCGGATGGATCGTCTACGAATACCCCAAGCTCTGGCTGCCCACCGACGACGGGCGCGATGTCGATGACATCCTCAAGCACGCCGCCGACACCCTCTATAAATGGATAGCCGCCACGCCAGCAAGGTGCTGAACCCCGATTGCTCACCCTACGATCCCCCGTGGATCCATCCCCTTCCCAACAACTCGGCGCTGATCTCATCGAGCGAGCCCAATCGCTCGGGTTTACCCTCGCCGGGATCGCAGGCGTCGAGCCCAGCGACTATGCAAGCGGGCTCCGACGATGGCTCGACGAGGGCATGCACGGGTCGATGGCGTGGATGGAGAACTACTTCGATAAACGAACCGACCCCGCCAAACTCATCGACCATGCCCAATCGATCCTCGTGGTGGGGGATGTCTACGCGAGCCGATCGGACAATGTCGATCCCCCGATCCAACCCGGGCAAGGCAAGATCGCAAGATACGCCCGAGGCAAGGACTACCACAAGGGCATGAAAAAACGCCTGATGGCCCTGGCCGACCAACTGCGAGCACTGCATCCCGACGCTTCGTTCAAGGTCTTTGTCGATACCGCCCCCGTCCCCGAACGCGAACTCGCCAAACGCGCCGGGATCGGCTGGGTCGGCAAGCACACCCTCATCATCCACCCCAAACTCGGCAGCTACCTCTTCCTCGGCGGCATCGTCATGACCCTCGACGCATCGCCGCCGAGCGATCAATCCACCATCACCAACCACTGCGGCTCATGCACCGCCTGCATCGCCGCCTGCCCGACCAATGCCATCACCGATCATCAAGTCGATGCGAGAAAGTGCATCAGCTACCTCACCATCGAGCACCGCGATGAGATCGAGCCATCGTTGCAAGCACAGATCGGCGATTGGATCTACGGCTGCGATATCTGCCAAGAGGTCTGCCCCCACAACTCGCCCAAACCCAACGCCGAGCCCGCCAACCCAGCGTACCAATCTCAGCGATCGAGCTTTGATCTCTTGGAAGTGATCGGATGGGATGAAGATGCCCGGCGCGAAGCGTTCATTGGTTCAGCAATGAAACGAGCCAAACTCGACATGATGCACCGCAATGCGCAGATCGTGGCAAGGAATCAGCGTATAGAACTGGGCGAGTAGATGGATACTCTTTCTCCTCCCTCCGGATGCAAACTGTGTAAAACGCAATCGCCGAACATGCGCCGTATGACGCATAAGTATGACGAAAGTCCTGGGGAGGCCAGTTGATGAAAATCATGAACGGTCAGGCATGATCTAATCGCGTTCGAAGACCGTCGCGAGCCCTTGCCCGACGCCAACGCATAACGAGGCGAGCCCGCGTTTGGCATCCGTCCGCACCATCTCATGGATGAGCGTCGTGGCGATGCGTGCTCCCGAGCATCCCAGCGGGTGCCCGATCGCGATGGCGCCGCCTTTGGCATTGAGTCTGGATTGGTCAATATTGAGTTCGCGGGCGCAGGCGATGGACTGGGCGGCGAACGCCTCGTTGAGTTCGATTAGGTCAAGCTCGTCAATCGTGAGCCCAGATCGTCCGAGTGCCTTGCGGATCGCAGGGACCGGGCCGATGCCCATGTATGCCGGATCGACCCCGGCTGATGCGCTCATGCCGACAAACGCCAACGGCGTGAGCCCGAGTTCTTTGGCTTTGCCCTCTTCGACGAGCAGCAGGGCGCTTGCGCCGTCGTTGACACCCGATGAGTTGCCAGCCGTCACGGTGCCTTGGTCATCTTTGGCGAACACCGGGCGGAGTTTGGCGAGTTTATCAAGGGTGATCTCTGGACGAGGGTGCTCGTCGGTATCAACGGTGATCGGATCGCCTTTTCGTTGCGGAATCTGCACCGGCACGATTTCGTCTTTGAACAAGCCTTGCTCATGGGCCTTGCCCCATTTGTGTTGGCTTGCGAGGGCGAACTGGTCTTGGTCTTCGCGCGAGATGTTGTATTTGCGGGCGACATTCTCCGCGGTTTCGCCCATCGGGAATGGGTGATGGATCGCGGACAACTTGGGATTGATGAACCGCCATCCGATCGAGGTGTCGGAGAGTTCTTGTGCTCTACCAAACGCGGTTTCTGCTTTGCTCAGCACATACGGCGCTCGGCTCATGGATTCGACGCCCCCGGCGATGAAGATGTCGCCGTGGTTTGCTTCGATCATCCGGGCGGCAATATTGACCGCTTCGAGCCCCGAGGCGCAGAGTCGATTGACCGTCGAGCCGGGTACTGTTTCAGGGAGCCCTGCGAGCAGTGCCGACATTCGCGCGACATTGCGGTTGTCCTCGCCTGCTTGATTCGCCGCTCCGAGATACACCTCGTCGATGAGCGAAGGATCGATTTTCGATTGCTCAACCACGCTGCGGATGACATGGGCTGCGAGATCATCGGGGCGGACAGAGGCGAGCGAGCCGCCGTATCGACCGATCGGGGTTCGCAGGGCACAGACTACAGCGGCTCGTCTTTGCATCATGTTCGCCTAGAGAAGTGATTCCGGATTTTGCAATGATTCGACAATCTCGGCGAGTGCCAGAGCGGCCGTCGCGCCATCGACGACACGATGATCGCACGCCAAGGACAGCGGCATGATCTTGCCGACCATCGCCTGCCCATCGCGGACGACCACGCCGTCGTAGGCTTTGCCGACGGCCAGAATCGCCACCTCGGGGGTGTTGATGACCGGCGTGGCGAACTTGCCCGCGTGCGAGCCGACATTGGAGATCGTGAAGGTCGAGCCCATCAGTTGATCGCGTGGGATCGAGCGATCGCGTGCGCTGGCGGCAATCCCTGAGATCGCCTGCGCCATCTCAACGATGTTCATCCGATCTGCATCGCGGATCACCGGGACCATCAAGCCGCTCTCGGTATCGGTCGCGATGCCCAGATTGACCGCGCTGTATTGCACGATCTGTTCGTTGGCTTCATCGACGATCGCGTTCATCGCGCCGAAGTGACCGGCGAGTGCTTTGGAAACAGCAGCACAGACGAACGGCAAGAAGCTGATCTTCACGCCGGTCTGGGCGGTGATTTCTTTTCGGAGCGCGTCGATGGCCGTCACATCGGCTTCGTCCATCACGGTGAAGTGGACCGCGGTGTTGACGGACTCGCGCAACCGATTGGCGATGGTTCGGCGGATGCCCTTGAACGGGATATGCCCCTCGGCTTGCCCTGGCTGGACAATGCTCTGCTGGGCAGGGCTTGGGATCGGACGATACGCGCCCGGGCCTTGATATCCCGGTGCGTATGGCAAGCCCTGCTGTGGGGGCTGTTGAGGCATCGGTGCATGTGGCGGGGGATAGCCATACCCCGGAGGCGGTGGTGGCGGTGCGTACCCATACGGATATTGGGGTGGATACGGATACGCCGGCGGTGGTGGGGCGTAGCCATAGGCGGGTTGCTGGGGGTAGGCTGGTGGCTGCTGGATGTACTGCGCCGGCTGAGGCTGTTGCGGCGAGTAACTCTGAGGCACCTGCGTCGTCGGTAGGTTCAACGGGCGGCGCGTCTCGGCTGGGCGAGGCGCTGGAGTTGCTGGTGCGGGTGCCGGTGAAGCTGGCGGTGCGCTTGGTGTCGGTGCTGCTTTGGCTGGTGCCGTGCCGTCGGCTGCATTGCGCACATCCTTGGCCGTCACGCGACCACCGATGCCGGTGCCGACGATCGTGTTGAGATCAACGCCCGCATCGCGTGCCTGGCGTCGAACCGCGGGCGAGGCTAAAGCCTTGCCATCGGCGCTGCTCATCCCGGGCGTGTGATCCGACATCTGCCCAACCACCGAGCCCTGATCTTCGGGCTTGTCATCATCAGCCGCAGCGGCTTTGGGGGCAGCCGGTGCGGGAGCATCATCGGCCCCGCCTTCATAGGTGACAAACGGAGCGCCGACCTTGATGGTGTCGCCGTCGTTGCCGTGGAGCGTTTTGATGGTGCCCGCGCGAGGCGATGGGACTTCAACGAGCGCCTTGTCCGTCTCCATCTCCGCGATCACTTCGAGTTCGCCCACGGTATCGCCTTCCTTGACCGTCCACTTGATGAGTTCGGCTTCTTCAAGCCCTTCGCCAAGGTCGGGGAGGATAAAGATGTTGGGATCAGATGAAACTTTGCCAGCCATATATGTGTTCCTCTTCGCAGCACGCTGCAGTGGGGGATGATTCGTTCTTTACTCTTCGATTCAGCGATTCAGTACGCCAAACACTCCGTAATACCCTTCAAAATCCTCGGGGACTCCGGCAGGTATTCATTCTCCAGCTTGTAGTAGGGCATGATGGTGTCAAACCCTGCGACCCGCTGGACCGGGGCTTCGAGATGCAGGAAGCACTCTTCCATGACCCGTGCTGCGATCTCTGCGCCGAACCCGCCGGTGAGCGGGGCTTCGTGGACAATCACGCATCGCCCGGTTTTGCAAACCGACTCGGCGACCGTGTCCATGTCGAACGGATAGATCGAACGCAGGTCGATGAGCTCTACAGACACATCTTCGGGCAGGTTGTCGATCGCTTCGAGGCATTGGAACACCGGTGCACCCCAGGTGACGACGGTCAGGTCCTCGCCCTCCGCGACCACCTTGGCCTGGCCGATCGGAATCTCGTAATACTCATCGGGCACCTCTTCTTTGAAGGTGCGGTACACCCGCTTGGGCTCAAAGAAGATCACCGGGTCCGGGTCCTTGATCGCGCTGTTGAGCAAGCCCTTGGCATCGTAGGGTGTCGAGGGCATGAGCACCTTGATCCCGGGCGAATGGGCGTAGATCACTTCGGGCGAATCGGAGTGGAGTTCGGGGGCGTGGATGCCGCCGCCGACAGGCACCCGCACCGTCATCGGCACCGTGACGGCTCCGCGTGTCCGCGTCCGCATCCGGGCGGCGTGATTCACGAACTGGTCGTACGCTGGGCCCAAGAATCCTTCGAACTGAATCTCAGGGATCGATTTCATCCCCGCAATGGCGAGCCCGATGGCGGTGCCCATGATCCCCGATTCATCCAGAGGCGTGCTGACGACCCGGTCATCGCCATGGGTCGCCGAGAGCCCTTCGGTGGCGCGGAAGACGCCGCCGTTGATGCCGATGTCTTCTCCGAGCAGGATCACATCGGGATCATTTGCAAGTGCGTGGTCGAGTGTCGAGGTGATCGCACCGACGAGTGTTTGTTCTGCCATGTCAATCTCCTCAGGCGTTCTGGTGCTGTGCGTTCAAACCAATCTGCGACGGATTCCGTCCGATCGAACTTGTCCGCATCGTGTCCCGCTGAATCTGCAAATCCCGAGGCAACTCGGCGTACATATCGTTGAAGAACTCATCGCTCGTCGGCGTCGAGACCGAGATGGCTGCATCGACGACCTCCTTGACGATCGTCTTGGCGCGGGCTTCGAGTTCTTCCTGCTTTTTGTCGTCCCACACGCCGACGGATTCCATGTATTTGCGGGTGCGGATCAATGGGTCCTTGTCGAGCCACGCATCGACCTCGGCCTGGTCGCGATACCGTCGGGCATCGTCAGCGGTGGTGTGATCGGCGAGTCGATAGGTCACGCCTTCGATGAACGACGGGCCCCCGCCCGAGATCGCCCGCTTGCGGGCATCATTGGTCGCTTTGTAGACCGCGAAGATATCGTTGCCATCGACCTGAATCGTCGGCATGTCATAGGCGATCGCCTTCTGGGCCACCGTCGCCGAGTTCATCTGCTGCTCGCGAGGCAGCGAGATCGCCCACGAGTTGTTCTGGCAATAAAAAATCGTCGGCACCTGCATCACCGATGCGAAGTTCATCGCGTTATGGAAATCGCCTTCTGAGGTCGCCCCATCGCCGAAGTAGGTGATGACCGCTCGGTCCTTCTCCTTGCGAGCCTTCATCGCCCACGCGATCCCCGTCGCATGGAGCATGTGCGTCCCGATCGGCACCGACAACGGCGTGATGTTGACTCCGTCAGGAAACTTCGAGCCTCGCTCATCGCCCATCCAATATTGAAGCACATAGTGCATCGGCATCCCGTGCATGAAGAGGGCCGCGTTCTCGCGATACGAAGGCACGACCCAGTCGTTGCCCTTGACCATCGCCAATGCCGATCCAACCGCGTTGGCTTCTTGCCCCTTGTTCTGTGGATAGGTGCCCATGCGCCCAGATCGCTGGAGCTTGAACGCGATCTCATCGAGTTCCCGGCAGATCCGCATCTGTTCATAGAGATACACCACTTGCTCATCGGTGAGTGTGTCCTTGGCGAGTTTTTTATCGAGCTTGCCTTGCTCATCAAGAATCTGCAAGTGCTCGATCTTGGCTTCAAATACGGTATGGTGAGGCATGGTGTCTCCTACTGCCCGGTCTGTAAACTGTCCAATGCGGGCAACGATGGCGCATCCGTCGTCCAAAGGCGGCGAGGCGTTCGATTGCCAACTCACCGGGGTGAGGAAGTATAGGGAGCAAATACCAAAAGATCAGGTTTCAAGCAGGCTTGGGAGAGAGCCTTTTGACGACAAAGATCAAGGTCTTGATGCCAAGAATCACAATGACAAGGAGGACGACAATGGCGACAGTGGGCAATACAAGCAAGGAAGATCTACCGGGCATTTTGGGCGGGGAAGTGGTTTCTGACCAGTCAGCCCAGAAGGACGCGTGTGTATCGGGATGTTTCCCCCGGTTCAATCGTTCAAGAGCATATTTGTTTCGTCTTTGAACCCAGCCTTCAGCTTCTTTACGGGCTTTTGGAAAATAGGAGTCCGAAATCTTATTGGCATATGAGTCATTTATTGAAGCAAAGACGTCACTCCCCAAATAGTTCTCATATGAGCCATCGTATGTGAAGTTCGGGGACAGGGAGCGTTTGCCATCTTTTACGAGTTCAACAATACGAGTCTGACAGAGGAGGTAGAGTGAAGTGTGTTCTTGGTCATGTAGCGACATGGCGAGAGCATAGAAGATGTCAACGCTTTCCCATGCGTTACCAAGAGCAATCAGCCCGGAAAAACCCTCCACCGCATCATCATAACCGAGCTTTGTAAATGCATTTCGCCCCCATTCCGTTCCAGTTCCTTCCATCGCTTCAACGATCGAAGGCTGGTGCCATACGCCTTCGGCGTCGTGCGGAAAACCATCGAGTATCCATTTGATTGCCAACAACTGATACCGCTCACGACCGAAGTGTGCATCTGGATTGAGCTCAATCGCCGCTGCGATCAAATCATGCGAACGCTTTACATCACGCATGTCGTCCAGATTCGCACCACCACTCAGCCAGCGATGGATATGCATTGTGCCTAGGTTGGCCAGATACCGATACTGATCTTCATCGACATCAACTCCCGTGCTCGCAACCCGATCGAGTGCCTCCCGTTTGCGAGCCATCCACTCGATCGCTTCGTCATGCCTCCCAAGCCGATCAGACGCGACTCCAGCATCATCATACAGATCCAGATTGTCAGGATCAGAGTCGATCTCCCTCGCGACCCGTTCGAGTCGCATTTCATAATACAAAGGCGGGAAACGATCGAACCGACCGGTGATGATCTCGGTGATGCCGGGGAAGCCAGATGCTTCGTAAGCCAGAGTATCTCGATCCCAGAAGCATCCATTGGTCTTCTGAGCTTGTGTCGATTGGAGCAGAACAACCGCACCGAAGATCAGCACAAAGATCGAAAGAACTGGAATAGAGTCGTGTTTCATGAGTGTCCCCTGCTGGTATCACTGTATCTTACGCAGGTGATCCGAACAAGTTTCATCAAAAACGCCCGAGAGAGCCCCAGCGCAAGGATAATCAGTCCTGTTTGTATGGTCTCACAACTGAGCGATCTGAATCGAGCCGAGCCCGATGAACTGGTGGCTATGAAATACGGTTCCGCCAGAGTATGGTCGTGGGCCGGTGTGTGTATTGGTCTGGTATACTCTTGTCTTCAATCGGGGTGCTTCAAGAGCGATCCGATAGAGAAAACCGAGCACACCAACGCCAAGCCTATAGGAGATGAAGATGAGCAGGTTCAAGTTGAACGCCGGTGTCGGGCTATTGTTGTGCACACTCATGCTCACAGGTTGTTCTGCGCCCAATCTCATCTCCTTCCCCGCCACCGACGCCGGCGTTGTCTACGCCGATCAATATGGCTCGGGCGATCAAACCCTCGTGCTCTGCCACGGCATGGTCTTCAACAAAGAAAGCTGGGCGACCCAGGCACAAGCATTTGCCGACGCGGGGTTCAAGGTCCTCGCGATTGATTTCCGTGGGCGCGGCCAATCCCAAGGCCCAAACAACGAATCAAACAACGAAGACGCACACCACGATGTCCTCGGGGCGGTCAACTACCTCCGCGAGCACGGCGCAAAGACCGTATCCGTCGTCGGAGCAAGCTTCGGAGGCTGGGCCGCATCCACCGCAGCGGTCAGTGCTCCGGGCTCGATCGACCGAATCGTGCTCCTCGCATCGGCCGTCGATGAGCCCGAGAAACTCACCGGACGCAAGCTCTTTATCCTCGCCCGTGACGATGGACGAACAGACACCGGCTCACGCCTCGAACGCGTGCAACGCGAGTTTGACGCGACAAGTGAGCCCAAAGAACTCGTCATCCTCGAAGGCTCCGCCCACGCTCAGTTCCTCTTCGAGACCGACCAGGGCGATCAACTCATGGCCGAGATGATCCGATTCCTCACCGCCCCATGATGGCCCCATGAACAGGGATTGCATAGAGTTCATGCAAGGCGCGGAACACTGACGAACAACGGGGGAACACATGATTCCAGCACCACAAGCACTCGAAATACTCAAAGAGGGCAACCGCCGATTCGTCGCAGGCGAATCCGCCGAACTCCACCGCACCCACAAACTCGTCGATAACCAAGAGCCCTTCGCCATCGTCCTCGGCTGCTCAGATTCGCGCGTCCCACCCGAAATCGTATTCGACCAAGGCGTAGGCGATATGTTCGTCATCCGCATCGCAGGCAACATCGTCACGCCGCTCGAACTCGGCAGCACCGAGTTCGCAGCCATCAAGTTCGGGCCAAGATTGGTCGTCGTGCTCGGGCATTCCTGCTGCGGCGCGGTGCAGGCAACAGTCGAAACGCTCGCATCGGGCAAGACCGCCGAGACGGCGGATCTCTCCGCAGGCATGAAAACCATCGTCACCCACATCGGCCAATCGGTCAAACTCGCAGGCGATGATATGGGGAATAACATGAGCGCCATCGTCGAACAAACAGTCGAGAAAAATGTCCGCCACTCCGTCAACGCCATCCGCACCGGCTCATCGGTGCTCGAAGATCTGATCGCCAACGAAGGCGTGATGGTGGTCGGCGCCAAGTACGCCCTCGAGACCGGGCGGGTCGAGTTCCTCGATTGCTAAGCGCATGAAAAAGCCATCCGGTTGGATGGCTTTGAACTTCTTATTTGTCGAACCCAATGGCCAAACTCACCGCCGGTAAGTAATCCGAGCCCGCGTCAGATCGTACGGGGAGATTTCAACAGTCACCGTATCGCCGGGGAGGATGCGGATGTAGTGCTTGCGCATCTTGCCTGAGACATATCCAAGAATCTCAGATTGCTGCTCATTGGGCAGGCGGACCTTGAACATTGCGTTGGGGAGTGCTTCTACCACAATCGCTTCCATCGTGAACTTGTCGTCTTGCTTAGCCATAAATGCTTTTCATCTCCGTTGCTCCCGGCGTGTGCTGTGCACATCTTTGGATTCGTCTTCCGGGACTCTAAGAATAGGGCAAAGCCAAGCATAAACCAGTTCTTTAGGCTTTGTTCTGATGAATTCACCTGTTTTATTCGTTCTTTCTCATCGGGAGAGGACGCCAAGAGACACCCGAAATGGTCGGCTTACCCGTCTTCCCATCGAATCACCAGCGCAACATCATTGACATTGGTGCCCGTCGGGCCCGTGCGGATGGTGCCCCCGAGCCGATCGCACATGGTGAGCGCATCGTGGGATTCTAGAGCAAGGCGCAGGTCCTCGATGGGGACACCGCTGAGCATGTCATCGGTGATGATTGCACCCGCCGCGTCGGTTGGGCCGTCGATCCCGTCGGTTGCGAAGGTGAGGATGGTCCAGCGGAACTCGCCCCGGGCGAGTTCACAGGCAGCAGCGAGGGCCAGTTCGAGCATCGGCCCGCCTTTGCCCATCTGACCTTTGGTATCGACGGTCGGCTCGCCGCCAAGGCACCCCGCGATCGGGCCCGGCGATGGGGGGGATGGGGGCGATGCGAGCAGTTTGCTCGCGAGATGCTGGGCGCACTGCGTCGCGCTCCCGGTGATCTGGCGATCGAGATGGACCAGCTCGATGTGCTCATGGGCGATCCAGGCGCAGGCGGCATCGAGGGCGGTCTGGTTGTCCGCGATGATTGTGTGGGGGATCGATTCGATGCTCACAGGCCCTGAAGCGATGGTGCGGATGAGGGCTTGTCGGTCGGGCTCGATGACATCGGCGAGGACATATGCATCGACCTGCGCGCATCGCCCTAGGTGCTTGGCGAGCCCGCCGGCCTTGATGGTATCGAGCTGGGCTCGGGTGTGATTGATCTCTTGGATCGACGCGCCGGCTTTGAGCATGCTCTGGGTTGTCTGGGCGATCTGCTCGACGCTGACCCCTCGGGCAGGGGCGCAGAGCATCGACGACCCGCCGCCCGAGATCAGCACAAGGGCCTGGTGATCCGAAGTGATGCTCCGGGCGTGATCGATGAGCCTCTGCGTCGCATTGACGCTCCGCTCGGTGGGCAGGGGGTGGTCGGCTGTGAAGAGGTCGATGTGCTGCCCTTTGAACTGGGTCCGGGCGATGTGCTCTTGGGTCGCGAGCACCGTCGCACGCGCGAACCGATCGCCGAGGCACTCGATCGCAGCGTTGGTCATCTCGATGGAGGCTTTGCCGAAGCTCAGGATATGGGTTTTGCGGGTGAAGCTCTGTGAGTCAAAGTGCCGTTTGAGTGCTCGTTGGGGATCGACCGCTTCGAGCACCGAACCGATGAACCCGGCTGCAAAGACCCTGCGGGCGTGATCGAGCGCAGGGTGAAAGTGGAGTGCTGGCATGGAGACGGTCATGAAAAGAGGATACCCGAGATGCACCGGGCGTGCGGGGTCGGATGCGATTAGCTTGCTTTGGCGATCTGCACCGGCGAACCATTAATATGCGATGCCCTGACCATGTTTCGTCCTGTCTGCTTTGCATCATAAAGGTTGCGATCAACCATCTCGACCCACGCTGCGGGGGTGCAGCTAATCGATTTGCCATCGTCAGAACCCACAACGCCTGCGCTCAGGGTGACGGCTCGGCTTGGATGCCGAGACCAGTTCGTCTGCTCGCACCGTTGACGGATACGCTGGCATAAGTTGTACGCATCCTCCGGGTTCGTCTCAGGGAGTATGAGGACAAACTCCTCGCCGCCATATCGACAGGCGATGTCGATGGACCGCGACTCATGAAGAATGATCTGGGCGATGCCTGCAATCACCGCATCGCCCGCAGGGTGCCCATAAGTGTCATTAATCGATTTGAAATGGTCAAGGTCAATCATCGCCACAGACATCGCATGCCCATGACGGATGGCGCGGTCGTATTCACTCTGAAGCCGCTCATCGAAATAGGTCCGATTGAAAAGCCCGCTGAGCCCATCAATCTGTGCCTTCTGAGCAAGCATCTGAAGCAGAGCGGACATCTTGAGCGATGATCGCACCCGAGCACGCAGCTCGGTCAACTCAAACGGCTTGGTCACAAAGTCCACAGCCCCCAAGTCAAACGCCGCAACCTTGTCCTGTGATGAGTTCATCCCAGACAAGACAATCACCGGGATGTCCCGGGTCTTGGGGTCTTCTTTGAGTGCCCGCAGCGTTTCAAACCCGTCCATCACCGGCATGTCGAGATCGAGCAGGATCAACGCAGGTATCTCTTTGAGCGCCCGGTCAAACCCGGCCTGCCCGTCGTGCTCGCCGATGAGCCGGATCGCCTCAGACCGAAGCCGAGCATCGAGCAATCGATGCACGAACTGCGAATCGTCGACCAGCAGGACGATCGGGGAGGTGTCGGGTTGTGGGGTGTGCTCATCGGACATGCGTGGTGTGGTTCTGGCAAATGATTATCAAATAGAACGGCCGATCGACCAATGAGGTTACGGTTTTTTCGTGATATATGACTGACAAAGTGAGAGCAGGCTCTCGATGTCGGATTGAACGCGCTGGAGATCCTGCTCGGACTCATCAAGAGCACGGATTCGACCCTCAAGATCCCCAGCCGCAGATCCGATCGCGGGGAATCCAAACCCCGGAGCCGCACCTTTGAGCTGATGGGCGATCCGACCGAGTTCTTCGATGTTCTCTTCGCTCTGAGCCGTGTTGATCGCCGCGATCTTTTCCGGGAGCTCTTCGAGGAAATATTCGATCAGCTCAGCGTCCTCAGGATCGTTGATATCAAGGCTAAATGCGTTTGGGTCGGGTGTACTCATCTGGATTCTCCGCCCTCATCATCGGCCAGAACCGGGGATAGATTCACACCTGATCGATTTTCCGCCCAAGAGAAATTCGCCCGAAATGCCCGCGATCCCAAATCGGTGGCTGTTTGGTCAAGAAAGCCACCTCTTTATGGGGATATGGCGTGAGCCAGCGTTTTGAGACGGGGGTTATCAGACCCGGGCTTGAAACCCGATCAAACCGTGTTCTTGGATTGGTGCGCCAACAATAGAGGATGCATGATCCACGCATCATCGAGTTCCCCCCAGTTGTCCGTGATGCACCCAATCGACTCTTCTTCGGCGGCTCGTTTGACCCGGTCCATCTCGGACACCTCACCCTCCCCAAAGCAGTCGCAGCAGCGATGGGGGGCGATTGGGCGGTGATCTATGTGCCCGCAGGTCGATCGCCTTTCAAATCCGACCAACCAACCGAGCCTGGGCATCGGGTTTCGATGCTCACTATCGGGCTCAGGGATGATCAGCGCACCTGGGTCTGGGAACAGGAACTGGTCGATCAGCAGGAGCACCCCGATCAGCCCAGCTACTGGGCCCAGAGCTGGGAAGCGATCGGAAGGATGGGGCTCAAGGGGGAGAACCGATTTTTGATCGGGGCCGACCAAGCCGGGTCGATGCACCGCTGGCATCGGTACACCGAGTTCTGGCGCGATGCGGTGGTCATGCTTCGGCAGGGATCACAGAGCGTCGATGCGTTGATGGATCAGCTCACGCAGGTTGGGGTTTGGACCGCTTCAGACATCGAGCATTGGCGATCGCGGGTGGTGGTGGGGGTGCCTACGGTCGATGCCTCATCGAGTGCGATCCGTGCGTCGTTGAGCGATCCAGCTCGCCGAACCAAACCGATCCATGGGCTCGACGAGCAGGTGCAGGCGTATATCCTCGAGCATGGGTTGTATCCGTGATTTGGCTCAGGACCTGAGGGCTTGTTGCAGCCGCTTGATCGCCTCGTCGATGGTTTTGGTTTGTTTGCAGAAGGCGAAGCGGACGAATCGGCTTCCTTGGGCCGGGTCGCTATAGAACGCGCTGGGTGGGATGGCGGCGACGCCGGCGTTGACCGGGAGCCATCGGCACAGATCAACATCGTTTTCGAGCCCGAGCCGATCGGTGACTTTGGTATGCTCGGCCATGATGAAGTACGAACCCTGAGGCTGGCGAACACCGAATCCAAGCTCATCAAGCGCCTCGCCGAGCAATGATCGGGTGTGGGTGTAGTGGGTGAGGAGTTTGTCGATCTCCTCTTCGCCATTGGTGAGCAACTCGGCAACACCATATTGTAACGGGGTCGCGACGGAGAAGGTCAAGAACTGGTGGGCCGATCGGATCCCCGCGGTGAGATTGGGCGGCGCAATCGCCCATCCGACCTTCCACCCGGTGAGTGAGAAGGATTTGCCCGAGCTCGAGAGCACCACGGTCCGCTCGCGCATGTTTGGAAGCGAGGCGATCGAACGATGCACACTCCCGGGATAGACCAGCCGTTCGTAGACCTCGTCGGAGATGGCGATGGCATCGTGCTTGATGCACAGGGCTGCGATCTCGGCGAGCTGGGCATCGGTGAGGACGACGCCGGTGGGATTGTGGGGGGTGTTGACGAGGATGGCTTTGGTATTGTCTGAAAATGCCGAAGCGAGTTCCTCGGGACGGTATGCAAAGCCTGAACCGTCTGGGTCATCGGTGGGATGAAGCGTCACAAAGACTGCCTTCGCATCCGCCATCGCCAACGCTGCGCGGTAGGAGTCGTAGTAGGGCTCGAAGACGATGACCTCGTCGCCGGGGTTGATGAGCCCGAGCATGGTCGCGGCGATCGCTTCGGTGCACCCGCTCGTCACGGTGATCTCGGTGTCTGGATCTGGGGAGATGCTGGTGATCTTTGATGCCCAGGTGGCGATTGCTTCACGCAGGATCGCCACGCCGGGCATGGGGGCGTATTGGTTGTGCCCGCTGTTGATCGCGTCGATGGCGTGCTCTTTGCCGATGGCTGGTCCATCGAAGTCGGGGAACCCTTGCGAGAGGTTCACCGCCTTGTGCGCATTGGCCAGTGCGGTCATCTCGGAGAAGATGGTGGTGCCGAAGGGTGCGAATCGGTGCGCGGTGCTCATATGAGAGGGTAGGGATTGGTGGTGGCGAGGAGCCGAGGAATCGCATGAAAAAACCCATCCAAACCCTGTGAGAGGTTTGGGTGGGTTTTCGAAACTCCGTGATTGGAACGGGATCAAACCAACGAATCCGACATCATGGCGACTTTGATGAGCAAAGAAAACTGAACCGTCCTTACTTCGCATCTTAGAGAATAACCCTCCTTATCACATATCCCCTTGTCATGCATCGCTGACATATCTCTCGCCGTCAGCTATTCTGGGGTTGTTAGGCCGATTTTTCGTGACGGTCCCAATACAGCTTCCCGTTATAGGTCCACAACACATATTTGTTTGATGTGAACAAATTGTGAAAGAAACGCCATCCGTTTCTGGTACACTGGACACTCATCACGAAACGGATCTCGGCACAAGCTCGTGGCCATGTGTGGACGATCCGACGCGCAGGAGTAGTGTTGTATGCTACACAGGTATCTTTCTATCATCTTTCTTTGCTCTCTGGTTCTGGCAAGCACTCAAGCACTCGCCGATGAGTTTACATATCAAGGCGAGCTTCTGTTCCAAAGCCAGGTCGTCGATGATATTTGCGATTTCCAGTTTCGGCTCTACGATGCCGCGATCGCTGGAAGCCAGATCGGTGTGCAGGTTGATATCCTCAATATCACCGTGACCGACGGCCGTTTCACGGTGGACATCGACTTTGGCCCAGGCGTGTTCGATGGCACAAACCGCTGGATTGAGATTGATGTCCTGATCGCTTCGCAGGGCGGGGCATATACGACCCTGGCACCTCGTCAGAAGGTCCAAGCAACCCCGGTCGCTCAGTTCGCACTCAATGGCAACCCCGGACCAGAAGGGCCACAGGGACCACAAGGATCGCAAGGAAACACCGGACCACAGGGACCACAGGGTGATACAGGATTGGTCGGACCCATTGGGCCCATTGGGCCGCAGGGGCTTCCCGGTGTTGATGGAGCAACGGGTCTCACAGGGCCAGCAGGGCCGATCGGTCCACAGGGGCCTATTGGCAATACTGGGCCGACAGGGCCAACTGGGCCGCAGGGACTCATCGGGCCAGAGGGACCGGCGGGGAGTGATTCGCTCTGGCAAGTCTCGGGCTCGAACATGCGCTTCAACACCGGCAGGGTTGGTATCGGGACTGGAATCAGTTCTCTCTTCTACCCGCTTCAGGTCGAGACCTCACTCTCAGCGGGTATATCGAGTCGTTCAACGGCCACTTTGGGAGGCACAAAAGGTGTTTGGGGTATTTCTGAGAGTGAATCTGGCATTGGCATACTCGGCGAAGCGACGAACTCGATCGGTTTTACTTCTGGCGTGAAAGGTCTGAGCAACGGCTCCACCGGGCGGGGTGTTTATGGGGTAGCAACATCCCCAACAGGTATAACATTTGGGGTCATCGGCAAATCTCAAAGCACCAGCGGACGGGGCGTATGGGGATATGCCACGGCAACCACCGGGGGAACCTATGGCGGGTTCTTTGAGAGTGCCGCCACCACCGGGCGGGGTGCGCTCGGGCACGCGACTTCCGCGACAGGGAACACCGTTGGTGTGTATGGTCGAAGCGATAGCTCAACAGGGAAGGGGATACTGGGACTCGCGACGACGACAACCGGCGACACTGTTGGCGTGTATGGTCAGAGTGATAGCACCAGCGGGAAAGCGGTGTACGGAATAGCGACTGCAGGAACGGGCAATTCCTATGGCGTGTATGCTCAGAATGACAGCACTTCCGGACGAGCCGTCTATGGGGAATCCACGGCAACCACCGGATCCAACTATGGTGGATATTTCCTGAACGCCTCCGCATCCGGGCGAGCGGTTTATGGGTCGGCCACCGCAACCAGCGGGGGAACCTATGGCGGGTTCTTTGAGAGTGCCGCCACCACCGGGCGGGGCGTGCTTGGATACGCGACTTCAACAACCGGCAACACCTTTGGCGTCTTTGGTATCAGTGACAGCGCCACCGGACGAGGGGTCAATGCGGTCGCAAACGCCGCCACCGGAGTCGCTTTGTATGCCGACAATACGGCCAATGCGGGGCAGATCATTATTGCTGCCAATGGTTCAGACACCGAGTTTCGTGTCGATAGCAGCGGCAATGTCTACTGCGACGCCGCGTTCAGCGGCGGCGGTGCTGACTATGCAGAATGGTTGCAGCGGATCAATCCCGCTGAGGTCATCCTTGCGGGTCAAGTCGTCGGTGTACGCAACGGCAAGATCACCAAGAACACACGCAACGCACAGCAGATCATGGTCATCTCGACCAACCCTGTGCTCGTGGGCAACAATGCTCAAGCCGAGGACGATACCCGCGCCGGCTACGAAATAGTCGCGTTCATCGGCCAGGCACCCGTCCAAGTTGTCGGGATTGTCAATGCCGGCGATTTCCTTCTCGCCTCGGGCAACAACGATGGCACCGCCGTCGCGGTTGCCCGGAGAAACCTGACGCCTGCGATGATCGGTTCGATCCTCGGCTCGGCGTGGGAGTCATCGAGTGATGCGGGCGTCAAGACCATCAACGCCGCCATCGGCATCGACCAAACCGCTGTCGCATTCGCGATCGCGATGCAGCGTGACAAAGAGATCGCAGCAATCCACGAGCAGAACGCTCAGCTGCAGGCTCGCTTGAATCGACTCGAAGCACTCGTCGTGCAGATGGGCACGCAACGGGAGCGATAAACCTCCCCCCCTCATTGCCATCCTTTGGTCATGCGCATGAAAAACCCGTTCTAATCTCAGAGGATTCCCTCATATGAGATTGGAACGGGTTTTTCGAAACTCCGTGATTGGAACGGGGTACAATCGCCGAATCCGGCTAAACGGTGGCCTAAGACTCTCTAAGTTCGGGACTTAGGCATGTCGCATTTTTTGATCAATCCGCGACACCGAATCTCTGTTTGAGACGCTCGACTGTGTGTTGCCAGCTCTTGGCTCTTGGTTTGGCAGCGGAGTTTTGGTTGCCGAAGAAACCCTTCTCGCGGAAGGCTTCGGATAATGGAACCGTTTTGATCCATTTGACCCTGACGAAGCGTTCGACCTTGTCTGGATCAGCTGCAGCTTCCTGCTTGTGGTAGGAGGCGTTGAGAGGGAGCGAGTTGAACGGCACTCGGCTTCCATCAGGGCCATCTACCATGAACTCTCCGGCTGGCACTGCTGCTTCTTCAACGATGCCGACTCCAGCATATCCGCTGCCGGGTACATTGACCCAGATCCGGGCTCCGGGTTCGAGGATGCTCAATGTCCGGGAGTACCATGCTCCACCACCTGCTGAGATAAAGCCATACTTCTGTGCATCGTCCCAGTCGCGTGTTTGCCCGTGGCCGAAGGAGACATAGAACTCGCCGTTCCATTGGCCCTTCTCCCGTTTCTCTTCAACCTTGGCATCGATCTCACCCGGGTCGATCAACCATGCACGGCTGAGATACTCATTGTCGCCATCACGGAAAAATCGGAAGAACACGGCATTGATTGCGACGCCGTACTCGTCGGCCAGATAGCCGATGATCCGCTCTGAACTGTCGTCTAGCTCGCCTGCAACCAGCACAAGCTCGTGGGTGTCATTGAGTGACTCGGGCATGCTCTTGACAGCGAACTTGGCGCAGAAGGCATCGTCCAAGGATGAGCCGATGTGCTCAGATTCATATTTCTTGAGATAGGACTCGAAGATGCTGGCAATATCGTCATCCTCAAGCGTGCGTATCCATGAGCCGTAGTCCAGAAGTTGGGCTACGACCTCGCGTGGTGTGCGGTTCTTCTTGAGTTCAAGAACAACCAGTTTGCCGTCGGCATCGATTGCAAGCAGATCGATGAATTTGCCGTGAGCTGTTGGGACTTGTCGCCCGATCAGTAGAAGGCTTGGGTCAGCAACACCAATGTCATGGGCGAGCACTTCTTCGAGTTTACTCTCACTCTCCATCGGCTCAAAAGCGACGGGGGTTGGCGAATCGCCGAGTTTCCAGATTCCTACTTCGATTGGCATAGATCAAAATCCTTAATAATCGCAAACATCAATAGTCGAGATTCGAGTCTGCTTTCCAGATCGTCATTGCGGAGTGCCGGGATAGCTCCAAAGGACGCTAAATCTCATCCGAGGTCACACACACAGCATAATCGACACCCAAGGCCTTAAAGTGCTTCCGTGCACAGCGAATCTTGTATCGTTCGCTCTCACTCAAGGATTCTTCTGCGAGCGTGTCTTTCGTTTCACGAACGAGGTAGAGCTTTGGCTCGCCTTGAGAATCATTCTTGATGATTACCCAATCAGGATTGTAGTTTCCAACCGGAGTAGGCACCTTGAACCCGCCAGGAAGCTTGGCGAAGCAAAGCACATCGCCTCGATTCTGAAGGTCCATTGCAAAGGCATGCTCTACGCCCGAGTCCACAGCTATCGGCTGTGTCAGGCTTCGCAAAGGCGAACCGTCTTCAACGGGAAGATTCACGATCCTGTCGATGCTATGAGCAACCTCTTGGCCATCGAGTTCACTGAGCTTGCGTTGGTCATAGCACGACCCTTCAGCAGGCTCATATGTGACCCCTTCGATCAGTTCGGATGCCAGTGTGTGACGGATCAGCCGAGTGCAATCCTCCAAATAGCGAGCAGGATGCTTGCGGAAGTTCTTGAATGTTTTTGATTCCACTAGTATGCTTGAAATACTCTTGCGGCTTAAGTCGATTCGGGCTGATAGATAGCTCAGCGGATCAGGCAAACGCTCGGAGAGCTCGATCTTCTCCGATCTGTTTTCACGCACCTGGCCCGATGAAACACCCTTGGCAGACACCTTCAGATTCGTGGTCGTGACTTCAACCTTGCGGCTAATGTCATGGACTAGGAAGTGATCGCGTAGCGATTTCGATGCGGCCTTGATCAGGTTCTTGGAATCGATGTCGAGCCGATATCGCGTTTTCCGCGATATCTTCTCCCACATCTCCTGGAATGCAGGGTGATCGAGGAGTGATTTATTGAGCTTGAGTTTCGTATGCGGCTTGTCAGGGCGAACATGATGCTCGATCTTGTGCTCTAGAAGGATCTTCTCAATCTCCGCGCTGAAGGGTCTGAACATTTGAGACAGAACCTTGGGCATCGTCTTGAAATCAGGATCTTGAGCAAGGGTGTTGTCTGATCCAAGAATTTCAGCCACTTTCAGTTCCTTGTGAAGTTGGCTGGCCTTCTCAAATCCGATTGGGCCCTCACTGGTCGAGAGTTCAGCAAATGCCCGAGGCAATACAACCCCAAACGCTACGCCGCATTCTTGTTGGAGTTCGTTTTGGAGCCCCTTGGCGTATGAGGTATAGTCTAGTCCTCAGCACCTACAACAGTGAGTTCATTGATCACACGGTCTCGAATGCGGACGCCACTGGCATCCACAGGCAGGCGTAAGCCGCGACCAAGTTCTTGGCGACGGCGGGTTGCCGTCTGCGCTCCGCCAAGCTTGCAAATTTGAAACACATTTGGGTTATCCCAGCCCTCGCGCAGGGCTGAATGGCTGACAATGACTCGCAGCGCTTCGTCAGGATCGAGCAGCTTCCCCTTGTTCTGCATGATCTTTTCGTAGGCACTCTCGTCGTCTTTGGTATTTCCCTTCGTGTCCTTGGCCCGCCCCTTTTTGTCTTGGGCGAAGTAGCCATCATGCAAGTCTGTGTTGTCGTGTTCCAGTGCAGGTAGCCCGCTGAAGCGGGTGTCATTGCGAAAGGTACTCAACGCTTCGTCAATCCATTCGTGAACCTTGCCCGGTAGCGGGTTTCCTTGGTCGTCGTACATCCGATAGTCAGCGACCTTATCGAGGAAGATCAGCGAGAGCACTTTGATCCGTTTGTCCAGGTCATTGCCGCCGTTGTCCTTGCCGATTGCGAGCCGTGAATGAAGTTGCTTCTCTTTGAGCAGATGCTTCTCGATCGTCTTGACGACCATCGCTTTGAGGATGTGCTCGTCGACCTGCCCAACGCCTTGCCCTTCAAGGAAGTATTGGGATTGGCCATAGATGTTGATCTCAACACCGCTGTCTATGGAGATGCCATCGACACGCATATCCGCGTAGGCGCTGTTCTCCTTTGACACCTTCGGCGAGTCGAGTTCTTCACCGCCCTTGACGGTCACCTTCTTGAGCTTTGGTGTGCCCTTTTTGTCGAGCACCAAGAGTTCCAGATCGGCGCTGGGGGTCTTCGCTTTGCCTTTGTAGCCGACACGCAAACACTTGATCGATGCGCCTGCGGGCAGCCCACCCTCGCGGACCGATGTCACCACGATGCCCTTGACCAGTTCCTTCCGCCTTGCCTCAACAGGGCCGAGGTCGTAGACCATGTTGTATGGCTCTTTGTGGGTCGCTGAGTAACGAAGGCAGAACATCGGGTTCAGTCGGCGGATCGCTGCCTTGCTCTTCTCGGTGCTGTCCACGCTCTGGGGCTCGTCGATGATGACGATCGGGTTGCACGCCCGCACAAAGTCGATCGGTGCCTTGCCCTGAAGGTTTTCCTGTGGCTTGTAGATCACATTCCCGCTTCGTCTCGCTTCTTCCTCGGTGTGGTCGGGGTCTACATCCTTGATGAATGCTTGAACATTGATGATGCACACAGACAGGCAGCTATTGCGGGCAAAGGCCGCGAGTTCTGTTGGCTTCTTGCCGTCGTAGACAAAGAAGTCCATCGGCTCGCCATTGTAGAGTTCGCGGAGATGCTTCTCGGTATCTCGTAGACTCTGGCGGACGCCTTCGCGGATCGCCACCGAAGGCACCACGATGAAGAACTTGCTCCAGCCGTACTGCGCATGCATCTCGCGCATGGTTCGCAGATAGACATAGGTCTTGCCGGTACCGGTCTCCATGCTGATCGTGAAGTTCATCGGTGCTGGGGCGTTTTCATCGTCCTTGTCGCTTGGGATCAGGGTGGCGTCGGGCATGAGTCCTTGGCTGTCTTGTATGGCCCGGAGGTTCTTGAGCACCTGATCCCTCGAGATCGTCAGGAGGTTGCCCAAGCCCAGCGCGTGCTGATACAACCCGGCATCGGTGCCGCCGCCGACCTCGATCGGGAGATTCCCCCCGGCTTGTCCGCTGCGTGGTTGGCCTGAGAAGAGGTTCACCGTCGCATCGATCGCGTCGAGCTGGAACTGCTGCTTGGGATCAAACTGGAACTTGACATCCGACATGCCTTACACCACCTTCAGGTTGCATACCGGCTTGCCGTCGTCGTCCTTGCGCTCCTTGTAGAGCGTAGCGATGTTGGCGCGGGCGCTGTCGTCTGCGAAGGCACTGTCGAGGACAACAAGCTCGGATGGCGGGATGTCCTGATCGAGCAATGCTTCGAGGGCAGAGACCGGGATCGGCTTCTCGGTGCTGATGACCTTGGTTCGGTCGGCGACGCCGATGAACGATGCGCCCTCCAGCTCGAAGTGTTCGAGCTGGAGATCCAAAGGCAGCCCCATCTTGAGGAGCATCTCCCAGAGGATGTCCGTCTCCGAACGCCCGGTCACGGTCTGGTCGTTGAGCTGCTCAAGGCGTTCGAGCAGGTCGGCCTCGCTGGTGGTTGGGTCGCTGTTCCATGCGGTGAAGTTGCTGGAATCGAGCTTGAAGACACGCAGCCCGGTGTCGAGTTTCTCGGCGTTGAGCCTGGCTTCTTCTTTGATCTTTTTACCCGCTCGTTTGAGCCGTTCTCGGGTGAGATCGAAGATCGTTTCGCAGACGATACCGTCGTCGAGCGTCACCTTGATATGATTGTTGTTCTTGTCCCTAATTGGCTCAGGCAGTTGAACACAAACATACTTCCGAGTCCCCCCGTCTTCTGCATTCTGTGCCATGATGGCATGCCCTGTAGTACCAGAGCCTGCGAAGAAATCGAGCAGGATGTCATCTTCGCTTAAGCTCGCCCATTTGCCGAACTGCTTGATTAGGCGGACTGGTTTCTTCCCATTATCAAAGACCATATCCCCTTCTTTAGCCACATTACCCATGTCCTGATGAAATCCCTTCCAGAGGTCACCACGGATAACAGTGCGTCCAAATCGAGGCTTGTAGTCGTCTGACATGCGGTAGTTTGCATGCAACGGGATTAGTGACTGAAGTGTTCCATTTCCGAGTGTTGTAAGCAGGTAATCCCGGTGATCAGCTGAAAAACGCTCCCACTTCCCAACATCTGGAGTCTCCCCTTGGGCAGATACAGGCGGCCGGTCAACACGAGCAATGCTCTTCAGATTGTCTGCAACAAACCGCCTCGCTGATTCAGATACAGCTAGCAACTTGTCCATGGACTTGATGCTGAAACCTCTGCTTCCAGCCAGCTCATGACGCTCAACATCAGCCCTGATAGCAGAGTCGCGTATTAATGCGTCTGAGAGACTGTCAAGGGTCCCGTCCTCGTTCAGCCAGATAGAGTAGTGCGTGTCATATGCATCAATTCCGTCAAGTAGCGGAGTGCGGATACTCTCGTCAAACACTGATGACTTCCGATAGATATGAACAAACTCGATGTTCTTTACAATGGTTCCTTGCTGAGCGTTGACTGTCTTTGGCCCGGAAGTAGTTGACATCTCTACAGCAATTGTGTTACAGAAGTTCTCGATACCGAACACCTCGTCACACAGCAAACGCAAATTTGCCTCTTCGTCGTCCCCGATAGACACAAAAATCACTCCATCGGGCCTCAACAAGTTTCTAGCGAGTGTGAGTCGCGGTGCCATCATGCTCAACCAGTTTGCGTGCTTGCGGCCGCTGGTTTCACTGTTGGTGCTTTTCCAGAACCCGTCTTCGTCCTTCTGCTGGGTCCGCTCCAGGTAAGTATCCAGTCCTTCGCCGTAGTTGTCTGGGTAGACGAAGTCCTTTCCGGTGTTGTACGGCGGGTCGATGTAGATCATCTTGACCTTGCCGTGGTAGCTGCGTTGGAGGGTTTTGAGGACTTCGAGGTTGTCGCCCTCGATCAGCAGGTTCTTGGTGGTGTCGAAGTCAACGGACTGCTCGGGGCATGGGCGGAGCGTCGCAGTCGTCGGCACACCGGCGGCGGCGAAGGCCGACTGCTTGCCCGGCCATGCGAGACCGAATGAAGGGATATCGTCGCTGGCTTTGTAGCTCGCGGGCTTGAGTGCTTCGAGGAGTTTGTCTCGAACAAGGTTGCCGTCGAGATCGAAGGCTTCGGGCAGCACGGCCTTGATCGCGGCCAGCCGCTGGGCGGTGATGTCCAAAGACTCGCCATCGAGCTTATTGAGGTTGGGTTCAGTATTCTTGGTATCGGTATTGTGGGGATCGGGCATAATCAGACAACGCTCCATTTCACGGTCATGATAGTTTGCGGCATCGCCTTCTGCTGGCTGCTGGTCTTGAGTTTGTCGAACATTTCGTCGAGTTTGTCATCGAGTTCGTCTCGCAAGCGGGCGATGGCTTGTTCTTGCGCACGGATCTGCTTCTCGATCTGCCTCGCTTGAGTTTGGCTCGCGAGTTGGTCATCAACAGTGTTGGCCTGGCGAGCTTGTCGGCGGGCCTGACGCTTCTGATTGCTCAACTCTTCGAGTTTTTGCTTCTCGGGTTCGATCTTGTCGTCCGCCCATTGATCGAGCTGATCTTGAAGTTGTTGGAGTCTCTTGCCGACATTCTCAGAATGCTTGAGCAAAGTAGCTTGGCGATGCTGCTCAAGTTCTTGCGACAAGCGTTCGTCAATATCATCTGCGAGTTCGCGCGGGCCTTGATCGGTTGACGACAGATCCCAGAGTCGTTCGAGGCATTCGACATCCATGCTTTTGAGATTGTTGGTGACGCCGCTGGCGAGCAGGAAGTCTTCCTCGGTGTCGGAGTGGACTTCGAGCCGCTCAACCCGGAGCCAGCCACTTTGCCCTTTGTAGGGTTCGAGCATGCTGATCTTCTTGGGATGGGAGGAGAGATCGAACTGAAGCTCGCAAACCGGCAGCGATTGGTTCTTTGCAGACTCAAGGAGCCATTGACCAAGCGGGCTGGAGAGCCGAAGCAGGTGGTCTCGGCCGGGAGCGATGCGGTCCTGATCATCCTGCTTGGCTGCGGAAATGAGCCGATGCTTGCCCGGCGGAATGTCCTTGGCAGGAGGGGTGGGTAGGTTGAGACTGAATCGTTCGTGGTCGAAGGTGGCCTGATCGGCGAGGCCCCATTGCGTCAGACGCCAGAATCTATCTTGGATGCGGTTGAGCGCGAGTTGGGCGTCTACACGCTGTGATTGAAGTCGATCGTGAACATCTGCATCGAAGTGATCGATGAGCTGCTGTTTGGCCTTGCCCATTTTGTCCTGGATGACATCATCGAGATCTTCTTGAAGTTTGTTGAAAGCAGATTCGATTTCGTCAGAGTCGCGACAGGTCTTGAGGATGTCGAGGATACGCCGTTCGAAATCCACACCATTCTCGATGGTGCCAAGGACTTGATCGCTGGCGCCAAACACTCCATCGAAGAGATTGAACTTTTCGTTGAGTAATGTGTGGACCCGCTGGTCGGCATAGTTGTCGCTGTTCAGGAAGTTCAGAACGACGACATCGTACTCTTGGCTGTAACGGTGGCAGCGGCCGATGCGTTGCTCGATACGCTGGGGATTCCACGGCATGTCGTGATTCACGACGAACGAACAGAACTGGAGGTTGACGCCCTCGGCTGCGGCTTCGGTGGCGAGCAGTATCTCGCCATCTTCTCTAAATGCCTCGATTAGAGCACTGCGGACATCGACGGCCTTGCTTCCGGTGAATCGGTCGGTGCCTTGGTATTTCTGCTTGAACTGTTCGTAGGCCGCCTTGGCTTGCGGGTGTGAGTTGCTTCCATTGAACTGGATGACTTTTCCTCGGTAGCCATTGCTCTCAAGATACTCTGCGAGGAATGCCTGTGTCTTGCGGCTCTCGGTGAAGATCAACGCTTTGCGAGGTGCACCAATCTTCTCCAACTCAGCGAAGCCTCGTTTGAGGGCAGTGAGCAGGGCCGTCGATTTGCTATCGCAAGTGATGCTCTCAGCTCGCTCAATCAGTGATTGAAGGAGAGTGACATCTCGTGCGAGGATATTGCCATCGATTTGTCCTTCGTCGCGGTGGGTTTCATCCTCATCATCCCATTCATCAAGTAAGTCCTCAATGTCGAAATCTTCATCGCTGGCGATGGATTTCCAATATGGCTGGTCTGCATCTGTCTCAGCCAAGCCATCCCGCAGGGCTTCAAGGCGGGCAAGCATCGTGCGGAGTGTGCCAGCAAGGGCTCTGGGAGAAGATGCAAGTGCTTTGAATACGACGATTTCAACGAGCTGGCGTTGCCTGGCCGGGAATGCGTAGCTCTCATCCTGCTGCATGAACGCTAGAACATCAGCGTAGAGTTGCTTCTCTTCTTTGCTCTGTGTGAATGGATGGGTAATGGCTCGGCGTTTTGTGTAGCGAACATATTCACAGTCTTTTCGAAGAGTTCGCTTACAAAACTGACTCAATCGCTGACGAAGACCTTCTAAATCGCCGCCGGCTCGGCAGTAGCGGCTCTGGAATGCACTCTTGTCCCCGAAGATGTGCTCGTCGATCATCCAGCCTAGCCCGTAGAGCTCAAGCAGGCTGTTTTGCAATGGCGTTGCGGTTAGGAGCAGCTTCCTTCTGAGCTCAAATGCCCACCGAAGCTTCTGGCCCTGCTTGCGACTGGGCTGATAGGCGTTTCGGAGTTTGTGTGCTTCATCAAAGACAACAAGATCGAATGGTGTTGCTCGAAGCTCGTCTTGCATCCTCGCTGCGAAGCCATAGGAAACCACGACGATCTGGCCGCAGTCAAAGGGGTTGATTGCACCATCGCGTTTCAGCTGGTTGAAGATCTTTCGGTCCAGCACGATGCTGGGCAGATTGAACTTCTCGGACAGCTCGGTTTGCCATTGTTTGCGGATATGGGCGGGCGAGACGATGATCAAACGGCGCTTGCGCTCGGCCCACTTCTGGCACAACACCAGACCCGCTTCAATGGTCTTTCCGAGACCAACTTCGTCCGCGAGGATGACGCCTTTCTGAAGTGGATTGGAAATCGCAAAAAGAGCAGCTTCGATCTGATGCGGATTCAGGTCGACTTTGGAGTCGAACAGGGTTGTGCTCAAGCGGTCAAACTCACCGATCGCGCCAAGTCGAGTAAGTTCGTGGGCGAAAAAGCATGCCTGGTGTGATGTTACATTCAATATTGATTTCCTGTGCCAATCGCTGCATCAAGCTCGGAATGCAATGGGTCAATAGCAAAGATTGACCAATGAGCCAGTAAATGCGATCAAACGAAAAGCTCATCATAACATCAGCATGTAGATGCGGTTAGATCATAGCGACACGGGTTCGTAATTCCCTGTCTGGCTTGGGTTTGGTGACAACATGTAGTCAGCGGTATCGCGCGTACCACAACCACTTGAAGCGGGTTGTGTTGGGTCAAGTGGTTGTTGGGGCTTGGGTTAGACGAGAGTGGAGAGGCCAGTGATAGATGTGGCGGATTGGAGACCGCTGGAGCCACCGCCGGAGGAGCTGGCGAAGCTTGAGCCGCTGGATTTGCCGCCGGAGCCGCTGCCTGAACCGGAGCCGCCGCCGCTTGATCCGGCTCCACTTGATCCTGCGCCACTGAGTCCACCGCCGAGGCTTGAAGCACCGGATTTGGCCATGTCGTTGTGGGTCCAGACGCCTTCGGCGAGGTAGGTGTTGGTACTGGGGATGTGGAGGGAGACGGTTCGAACTTGGGTGTCGATGCGTTTGAGAGCCGTGATGGGTTCTTCGTTGAGATCGGCGTCGATGAGGCGATCACCGATCCGGAGCAACTCGGCGGAGCAGAAACCCCATTCGTCATCACGGCGGATGAGCATGGGGTGTTCGAAGGTGAGTTTGATTCGGCGGTTGATGACATAGAAACCATTGTGTGTGCCGAGGGTGATCTGGCCGACGGATGCGGGTGTTGGTAGAGCATCTTCGAATCCGGACTCTGATCGCCAGTCGTATTGGGCTTGCCAATCGGCGTCTTGTTCTAGGCCGGGGATGGAGAGGGACATCAACAGGTCGCCTGGGGTGAGTGATTCGATCGGGGCTCGGCTGCCGTCGGCTTTGGTGACGAGGGTGCCGAAGAGGAAGCAGTTGGAACCACCACCGGAAGAGCCGCCACCCGATGAACCGCCGCCGGAACTACCTCCGCCTGACGATCCTCCACCGGATGACCCGCCACCTGAGCTGCCGCCTCCAGAACTTCCGCCACCACTTGATCCACCACCCGACGAACCGCCGCCGGAACTTTCGAGTGTGCTTTGGGTGGAACTGTTTGGCGGCGTTGAGCTGCTCTCGAGTGTGCTGTTAGCCGAGCTTCCCGGCGTGGTGCTGTTGTTGCTACTCGACGCGGGGCCGCCGCCAGTGCTCGTTGGGGGTTCGAGGGTGGAACTGAGTGATGAACTTGAAAGCGTGCTCGAGCCGCCGCCGGTTGGGGCTTGGCCGGTCGCCCAGACTGGGAGGTATAAGTAGTATTGCGATGGCGTGGGCATGGCGATCCTCAGCGGGCGTTGGTGACGGGTGTGTACCAGCCAGTGGTGTTGATGGGTTTACTGCACTCGCTGGCGGCTTGCTTGATCGCGTCTTCGTAGTTCATGCGATCAAACACGGACAAGGCGCTGTCGGGCGAGCAGTTGACGACGCGGAAGTTGTGCTGTTCGAAGTGAGGGAGCAGGGCTTCGAAGCGTCGGCTCAGTGATTCGTAGAGTGTGTTGTTGTAGCGGATGACATTGGGGGCTCGTGCTTCGTCAAAGGCGTACCGACGATCGTCGGCCATCTTGAAATCGCATCCGAGCAGGTACACGGTACGGAATCCTAGGTGGTGGAGCAATCGAAGGGCGGCGAGCATGACGCTTCGTTTGCCCTTGATGCCCAGCGAATCGGTCTGGTTGCCATCGTTTCCCCAAGGGACACTGTCGCCAGTCAAGAAGCGTTGGTGGTCAAAGTGGTTGCTTCGGCGGTAGAACAGCACGCTGGGCATCTGGCTGACATGGAAGGCACTGGGGTGCATCGAGCCGTCGGGCTTCTGGATGCGCAGCCGACGCACGCGATGACACACCGGCACGAACTTGAGGATGCCGGGGTCTTTCCAGCCGGTGTCGATGAATCGGCCGGGGTCATCGACGCAGGTCCAGAGGGTTGGGCGATGGATCGTCCATGCGTTGTTGACGCCCATGGTCATGATGCCGCGTTGGTTGAGTTTGGTGAGATCGATTTGGTTGAGCGATGGGCCTGAGAGCATGAGGAATGCGGATCGGCCGCGATAGAAGTTGGCCATCGAGATCGAATCAAAGTCCGCTGTATAGAGGCGGAGCCCGGTTCGGGCTGGCGATCGGTTCTTGAGCCCGCGTTGGAGGGCGACGATGTCGGATTGGTTTGGGCGGTTCATCATGCAAACCTCCCGGTGATGTATCGGGCATTGGTAGCATCCACGACGCCGACGCGGTTGATCTGTTCGATCCACCAGTGTTTGGATCGTACGGTCGGGTGTAGGTTCTCGCCTTGGACGGTGATTCGGCTCGGGCGAGTACTGATCGAGAAGCAAAACCACGCCTTGGGCCTTGCGATGCGTTTCATTTCGTTGAGCACTGGAATCACATCCTGAATCAGCAGGTGTTCCATCGCATCGAAACTCGTCACGACATCGGCGACATCATCGAGCAGTCCGGTTGCGTGCATGGGCATGGCGATGTCCGCTTCGGGGAAGGCGAAGTCGATGCCCAGCCCGTCGATACCGAGTCGGCGGAGGTGATGGATGAAGTTGTTTCGGCCGCAACCGAAGTCAACGACCATTCGTGGTTTCCAGCGTTGGATGATGGGGACAGCGTGCTGGCCGTGGTTGGTTGAGCCATACGACGAACCGGGGCGCGATGCCAGCTCGACATATTTATTTCGTTCGTGGGCGCGTTGTGTGTTGAGTGCGATTGTCATCCCGTACCTCCGGCTGCCAACAGGTTGAACTTGCGATCACCATCAGCCGGGTCGGCGATCTCGATGCAGCTCATCGCTTCGAAAATCCACACGGGATTGCCGAGCGAGTCGCGTTCGCTGGTGAGCTGGACGGTGACGCCTTCGGGCACCGGGGCGAGCCGGGGTTCGAGCGAACGCGCGGGTGGGCAGTTGTGCAATACGCCGGGCAGATCGCACACCGGGCCGACGCCGAGCAATCCCTCGAAGCCAGTCCCCGGCACGGAGTCGTTGCAGTGATGGGCCTCGAATCGGTTGATGGCCATGCGGGTTGGGTCGGTGCCGGATGCGAGTCCGCCAAACACCGGCACATAGCGAAGGTAAGTCACGCTTCCGGGGCTGCCGTCGAGTCGAGCCTCGGTCCATTGGTATCGCCAGCGGTTGGCTTCGGTGGGGAGGGGTTGCGATGGGCCAAGAATCGCGGTAATGCGGCCGAGCGAAGGGCGGCCGAGTTCGATCACGGCCCAGCGTTCGCCGGTGCCCGGTTCTTTCCAGAGGATCGGCGCTCCACCGATTGGGCTCGATACAAGGGCTGTCTCACCCGCGCGGAGTTCGCAGGTTGAATCGCTGGTATTGAGCACATGAACGCGGGCCGGGGTGGTGCCGCTGATGACGCACAGGCCGAGCTTGCCCGGCTGGATCGTTTGCTGGGCCACCACGAACGACAACGGCGGCGATCCCAAATCAGCGACTTTGCCCTTCAATGGCGTGCGTGATTGAAAGGTGCGTTCGTCGTCGTTGATGCCGGGTTCGATGAGCACGCCGGTGATTGCCAGTGCATGATGGGCGGGCAGTTCGATGCCTGAGTCATTGCGAACCAAGACCACACCGCGATGGTTGAGTTCGCGGCGTGCATCGGCGATGGTGTTGCGCTCGCGGGATTGATGTGCGATGGCTGTATCGACGAACGCGTTGTATGCGCCCGCTGGAATCTTGAGCGGATCGCCCGCGCGGACTTTATTGAGCGGGTTGCCGGTCATATGCCCATCGCCCCCATGTTGCCCGTGTCGTAGACCCGTTCGACATACGCCGCGATGGGGCGCTTGACGATCGCTTTGGCAGCCGTGTCCTCGGCGTCGGCGTAGCGGACCCAGAGGTATTCCCAACCCTGCTTGTTGATGCCGACGATTGGGCCGACAGCCAGCCCGGTCACATTGGGACTCACCGCGAAGCGGAAACTGATCTCCCAGTCATCTTGCGGATCGGTGCCTCGGCGCGATCCAGACGCGCCAAGGAACAACACTTCGCCCGAAGCGAAGCCCTTGAATCCTCCGTTGTTGACCTTGCCCGTCAAGCCGAAGAGCATGACCTTGTACGCCTCGGTCACTTGGGCGGCAGAGAGGTAGTGCGTCTCGGAGAACTGATAGACAGGTACGGTGATGTCCACGCCGTTGACGCTGTCGGCCGTCACCCCGATCCCGCCTTGGAAGTTGGGCGCGGTCGTGCCCGGGGCGGCGTAGGTGCCGATGGTTTGTTTTGATTGGGTGATGTGCTGCGTGCCGCCCCCGGTGTCGAAGTTGAACACACTCTCGCCGGTCTGCGGCGGAGTGGATTGCTGGTTCGGCGCATACCGCAGCGTCGCGTCCCAATGATCCGGCCCGACGGGTTCGACGGCCACCGCCTGACGCGGCAGGTTGTCATAGGTCGTCGGGCTGGCGGCTTCGACCGCAGTGCGTGCCGCGAGATCGTCTTCGGTGCCGCGCACGGTGTAACCGAGCTCGGCCGACGGGTTGTCGCCCGTGGTCGATCGGCGGCTCTCAAACTTTTCGGTGACGGTGATGGGCACGAAATCAAACTCCTATGCGAAGGTCAAGCCGCCGGTCTGGGCGGCGGTGACGAGTTGTTTGGTGTTCTTGGCGGTCTGCTCGCTGGCTTTGGCGGTGCGTTCGGCGACGGGGTCCGCCACGGCCAAACTCTGGACCGCTGCGGCGTTGAAGGTGCCGCGAACGGTCGTCTTTCCGGAGATGGTGTTGCCGAGTCCGGCGAGTTGTTTCTGGATGCGGGCGACGAGGCTGTCCGTGGAGTCCGGTGCGTTTGGATCAGTATTCTGAGCGTCCTTGCGTTCTTTGGCGGCCTTTGCGATGGCTTCATCGAGTTTCTGGCGGGCCTCATCGAGTGCCGTCTGTGTCTGCTCGATCTTGGCGTTGGTGCGGTCGTCGAGGGCCTTCTGTGCCTCGTCGAACTGCCGACCAATCTCGGCGAGTGTGGCTTCGTTTTCTCTGGCAGCCTGATCTCGCTGGCGTTGGCGTTTCTGGTCCCGTTGAGCAAGTGCCTGCTGGGCCTGCGATTCGATGTCATTGAGTCGGGATGCAAGTTGCTGGTCAATCCCCTGCTTGGCGGCCTTCACATCAAGCGACGAATCGAAGAGCCCCTGAATCTCAAGCATCCGCTTGGCCACGAACGAGATCGCGGTCTCCCAGATCTTCTTGAACCCGCTGGCGAAGTTGGTCCAGGTCTTGGAGAGGAACGAAGTGGTCTCGATCCATGCAACTTCGATGGCGTGGAAACCGATCTGGGCAGCGGCCAACGCCCCGAACCACATCTGCTGAGCGGTGCTGATGAAGAACCGCTTGGCTTCGAGCCATGCGGCGTTGATGGCCGCGACGCCCTTCTCCCACACAAGTTTGAGCGAGAGCCAGAGGATCTGGGCAGCGAGTGCGACATCGCCAGCCGCCAACGCATCAGACATCCCGCCGACGACTTTCGTCACGGTCTCCTTGAGTTTTCCGAACTGCTCACCGAGCCATGACAATGCTTCCCCACCTGCACCGCTGGAGGTCAGGATGGCAGCACCGATACCGATCACCGCGACGGCGATAAGCCCGATCGGCGAAAGCAACGCAGCAAGCACCGTACCCATGACACCGATCGCTGCGCCGACGCCTGTGATGATCGCAGCCAACGAGCCGAATACTGCACCTATGGCGACGATGGCCACGCCCGCAACGACCAAGGCAAGACCGATCCCGATCATGACGGCCGTCAGTTTGAGAATGGTCACGACGAGTTGGCGGTTCTGATTGATGAGGTTGGTGATCCAGCCGGAGATCTTGGTGATCGCGTCGGCTGCCCGACGGACTGGCTTCTGGATCGCCTCGCCGATGGCAATGGCGATACCTTCGACGGCGGAGAGCAGTTTGCGGAACGAGCCGCCGATCCCCGCGTCCATCTCCTCGGCTGTCTTGACCGCGAGCCCCGCCGAGTGCTCGATCTGGGCTTGGAGTTCATCAAAGGCTGCTGCGGATGACGCGAGCTTCAATGCCGCCGCTTGGCCGCGCCCGAACAAGGTCTCAAAGATCGACAACCGCTGGGCCGACCCGAGTCCCTTGGTCGCCTTGGACAGCTCGTTGAGGATGTCGGCCAGCGGGCGAAGGTTGCCCTGTGCATCAACTGCTTCAACGCCAAACTTGCGGAGCTCGGCCTGCTTGGATTCGTTGGAGAGGTTTTTGTAGGCACGGGCCAATGCGTTGCCCGCGAGCGATCCCTTGATGCCGTTGTTGGCCAGCACCGCGATCGCAGCCGCCGTCTCCTCGATGCTCGCGCCCGCTTCGTTGGCGATCGGGGCGACGGGTTTCATGGCCTCGAATAAGTCCTCGAGTGTTTGGGCGCTGCCATTGGCTGTGGCCGTGAGCACATCCGTGACGCGGGCCATCTGATCGACGGGCAATGCGAACCCACGCAAGGCGGCCCCGGCGATTTCGGTGGCTCGCGGGAGTTCGGTGCTTGTCGCGCGGGCCAGCGCCAGCACCGCCTCGGTGCTCGACAGGATCGCTTCGGGCTTGAATCCGGCACGACCGAGTTCGGTCATGGCTTCTGCGACCTGACCTGCGGTGAACGAGGTCGTCCGACCGAGCCGTTTGGCTTCCTCACGCAATGACTGGAACTGCGCCTCGGTCGCGCTCGTGACCGCTCGCACCGCACGCATCTTGTCGTCGAACCCCGCGAACACCCGCGTTGAGATCGCAAAGCCCGCCGCCAGCCCGGTTCCGATGCCTGTCAATCGTGCACCAATCCGCTGTACCGACGAGCCGAACGCCTTGAGCCGTTTCTTGGAACGGTTAAGACCCCGCACCAGCTTGTTGTCGTTGGCGTAGAGCTCGATGTAAGCCGCCCCTGCTCGGATGCCGCGTGCGGATGCCATGCGTTGCTCCGATCAGGTGTTGATGGTGCCTGGAGTAGGTGGAGCGATCCGCCCTTCCTTCATCCCCTTGTTGAACGACGATTCCTTTTCCTTGCGAAGCCGTCCGGTGCCGAGGAAGAGTCCGACGAGCCCGGTCATGGCGGGGAGTGCGGGCCCCAGCATGGGGATGCCTGCGACGGTTGGGCCGAGTTGATCGAGGGCCGAGAGTGTCAGTTGGCTGAAGATGCCACGAATCTCACTGGCCCGTTCGATGTTGGACTTCCACTGCGATCCGGTGCGCTGCGTTTCCTCGAACCACGCCCGATACTCGGCCTCGGCTTCGTTGAGCGAGGTCGTCGCGGAGAGCCCGGTTGATTGCTGCACGCGGTTGGGCGTCTTGACGCGGACGATGTCGCCGAGATCAAACCCGGAGCATGCTCCGAGCGAGAGGGTGATCATGATGAGTGCGAAGCCGTAGGCGTAGTGTCGGTGTTGCATGGGTGCGCCTCCTTGCGCGTGGTGTTTTGGGGGGTTGGTGGGTATGAATGTTTGCCGTCGATGAAGATGTCCTTGAGGATGCTCACATCGACCTTCTGCTTTGGTGCTTGCGTCTGACTGAATGGGTCGAAGTCGGTCGGCCGGAACGCCCGATGCTTCTTCGCGTCGCGGTTGGCGTTGGCGAACAGAGCCATGAGCGAGCTGGTGCGAGCCCATTCGTCGCGCTGCTTGGTCTCAGCCATCATGACCAGTTCACGCAGGGTCAGGGCGGCGGGATCGACGCCGACGACACCGGCGAGTTGCCAGATGAACTGCCAGCATGATCGTGCAGGGCTTCCTCCGCGATCCGATCCAGTTCGCCGCTCTCGATCTTCTGCTCGATCAGATCCCTCGCCTTGTCCATCACCCGCTGGGTCGTGTCTAGGACTCGTTTCAGATTCGCCCGGTCCCTCGGGCTCGGGGAAAAAGACACGAGTTCTTCGAGCAAAGCTGTCGTGGCGTGTTCGATCGCATCGCCCGCCATCGCTCGGCCGAAGTCTTCATCGCTGATGCCTTGGGCATCGGCTTCGGGTTTGCACACGGCGTAGACGATATCGCAAAGCAGCACCGGGTCGGTGATGAGTTGGTCGATGAGCTTGCCGCCGACGACTTCGAGGAGATCGACATCGAGCAAGCCGCGGACGCGTTTGATGGCATCAACGGTGATGCTCACGGTCCAGGTGCGTCCGGCGTTGTCTTGGAAAGTCTTCATTCAATACTCCTATCAGATTCGGTTTAGATCCATGCCGGCGCGGTGCCGTCGTAGGTGACCTTGGCGGTGATCGACACCGTGAGTGCTTCTTCGAGCTGTTCGCTTCGGCTGAAGTTTGTGATCGAGAAATCAGCCTCGAGCCCTTCGCCTGCAGGGCCGTCGAGGACTTGCAAACCGATCACGGCGTTGTTGAAGAATGCGTCCTTGATGGCCGTGAACCCCGCGTCGGCGGTGTCCCACACCATCTCGAACTCGACGCTCGCTTCTTTGAGCGTGCCGACGGTTGCCCGCCAGCCCGCGTTGGCGCGAGTGGTGATGTCGGCCTCGCCGGTTTCGAGCGAGAGCGTCACATCCTTGACATTGGCGAGTTCGGTCCATGCACCGGCTCCGCCAACGCCTCCGGATTTGAAGTTGAGCACGGCGTCCATGCCGAGTTTGATGGCCATGATGATCTCCTATCTGATCGAACCGGCCCAGTGCTTGGGCAGTCGATCTTTGGTCTTGGTGAGTGCCGGTCCCATGAACGGCCGATTTGGGTATCGCTGTTTGCGGTAGCGGCCGCCAAACTCGTGAGCCCGTCCTGACTGGCCGACGATGCGATAGTCCGGCCCGACGACAACGCGTTGCCGATTCTTCTCGACTGCAAACCGGATTGAACTTCGCAGTTGCCCGCGCCGGGTCTTGGGAGGCTTGCCCGGTTCGGCGGGATTGGCACTCTTGCGGATACTGCGTTTGGCCGTAAGCCGAATCGACGCGCCAGCGTGCCCGAGGTTCTCAATATTCGCCCGGCGTGCCTTGCGGAGCACTTTGGGGATATCCGAGCGGGTCTTGACTTGGAATCCAATGGCAGCACTCATCGCAGCACCCGGAATGTCAGTGTGATGATGCTGGTGAATACACGCTTTTCGGTCAGGTGTTCGGGTGCGAATATTGGTTCGGTGGCTACCTTGAGCACCGGGATGCTGCCAATGCCCGTGATCTGCACGCGGCTGAGCCGGAAGTGATCGGCGATCTCCTCGGCCAGCGTCATGAGACCGTCCGCCTCAGTGTCGTCAGCTACCTTCTGTTGCACACCGATGTCGATTGCGTAGTCGTGCTGGTTCTGGTTCCGGCTCGAAGCCAGGACCTCGATGCCTTTGGGCACAACGGATACATGAAGGTCTGACATCTCGGGTAGATCAAACACGGGCTGGTAGTGCCGCTCGGATGTGAGTGTCTGGCTCAAACTTGCCGCATTGAGTGATTCGACAACGGCGTCGGCGATGGCGAGGAGTGTGCTCATGGCTCACCTCCGGCAACATGAGGGCGACCGTTGAATCGGCCTTCGAGATACGACACCCTGCGTTCGATCGAAATCAGATCGCCACGCATACTGCGGATTTCAATGGTGAGGCCGTCAAGCTGACGAACGACCTGATCGAGCTTAGTGGTCACCACGCCCCATTGAACGGTGAGTGCGAGGACGCCGATCAAGGCGGTCAAACCGATCCCGGCCCAGCGAACCCGTCCATTATTTGATTGGTGTTGTGTGCTGATCTGGCTCATGGCTGCGGCTCCGTGGCGATGTGTTTGGTGTGGATGCGGAGTGCTTTGCGGTACGGGTCGCTGTAACGGAAGACGGGTTCGTCGCCGGGGGAGAGCACCTCGTAGACGAAGGTAGTCGTACCATCGGACTCGCGGATCTGATCACCCCGTTTGGGCAGCGTCACCTGTCCGTCGAGCACGAGGTCAGCCGCGCGGATCAGATAGTCCCGGCTCTCGGTTTTGGTGACGATGCCGAAATCGTCCGCCTGCTCGAAGACGGTCCGCCCGATCGTGGCCTGCACCTCAACCGTGCTCGCCCCACGCACATACGACACAGACCGTGTCATGTGCTGGTGTCGCTGGTCGTTGAGCCAGCTTGCGCCTTGTTCGAGCATGTCCGCCATAACGATCTCTTCCTATTGGCTCATCCGAACGCGGACAACAGCGTCGTTATCGCCAGCCGCCGCGATGGTTCGCCCGATGCGTTTGTTCGCACCGGTCGCGCTGTCCGCTGTCGCTTCGTTCGCTGCGTCGTCCCAGTACACATCGAGGCCCTCGGCGATTGCGGTGCTCGCACCGGTCGCTTTAGGGAAGTCGAAGACCCCGGTGACGGCCAATGCGCCCAGCGCGTTCGCTTTGATGTCGATCTTGGCGACCCCGACGAGTTCGCCTTGGACGACGACTTGGCCCGCCGCGACATCCGCCGCCGGGGTGTAATCGATCGAGTTGACTTCATGGATGTATGTTGCTGTCATTGCTGTGTTCTCCTCATCGATGAGCTGGTGGCTATCGATCTGGTTGTCTTTGGGAAACTGGGACATTGGTCATTCCTGCTTGGGTTCATGGCTTACGCCTCGCCCTTGCTCTTGACGGCTGCGCGGTGATCTTGCATGGCCACGCCGAAGTCGAAGTAGCCACGCCACTGCATGCCCAGCGTGTTGAAATCGGTCTCGCCGGATTCGATCGTGGGCGTGCGCTTGCCGCGCAGATACGCGATCTCGATGGCCGCGACATCCGCCGGGTTGGCCAGCAGATACCACGCCTTGGCGCTGCCGCCGGTGATGCCCTGGGCATTGAGGTACGGCGAGGCGACCGGATTCCACTTGCCCGCGTGCGGGTTGACCGCGGGCTTGGGCTTGTTGGTGTCGGTGACCTCGTTGACCCGCGTCTCGGTCATCAGCACCTGAGCCGAGACCTTGAGCGACGACGGCACCAGCAACACCGATGGCGAGAGCAAGACGGGCTTGCCTTCCGAATCGGTCTGGTCAAGAAAAACCTGCTCGGCTTTGGTCAGCGCGTCAATCGACAACGCGGTGTCCGCGCCGACGAGGAAGTTCTTGTTGGCCGCGTCGAAGAAGTTCGACGGGTTGGAGAGGAGCAGCTCGAAGACGGCTTCTTCGCGTTTGAGCGCGGACATCCGCCCGATCAAACGAGGAATCTGCAAGAATGCACCCAGATCGTCGTTGATCATCATCTGCCGAGTGAGCGAGATCATCCGCCCGAAGGTTTCGACCTTGTTCTTGAATGCCTGCTCGCTCAATCCCGCGTGCTTGAGTTCGCCGTCTGGGCCGACCTTTTCAAAGACGCCGTTGCCGGTGAGCCGGTAGCGGGTCACTTCCTTGAAGTCGTTCACATCCGTCTCGGCGCTGAACTGGGACACCACACTTTCGACGGCGTTGTAGGCTGCCAGCATGGTCTTGTTGGCGACATTGGACAGGATACCTGAGAGCGAAACTGTGCTGAATCCGCTGCCACCACTCCCACCTGCCGCCTGGATCAATCGACCGTTGGCCGCGAAGGCCGCTCGGATCGTCTCGTTGTCGATGCGTCCCGGCCGGACATAGTCCCCGGAAGCATGGATGGTTTCGTAAATCAGCGTGTGGAGCCCGGCCCCTTGCAGATCGCGGGCGACCGCTGCGTTCATGGTCTTCTCGTCGTACCACTTGCCGACCTGGGATTCGGACACCCCAGCAGACAGGCACATGGCCGCTTCGAGGGCTCGCCCAGACTGGGCTTGATCCGCATCTTTGCGAACGCCGCCACGAGTCAGGGTTGGTCGCTGGGCACGGAGGACTTCGAGTTCGGTTTGGTTGGTATCCCACCCCTCGGCGATGGCACTCGCTTCGATTTCGTCATGCTTGCCCGCGCAGATGCGTCGGACCGCCGCGATGCGGGTGGTCTCGGCAGCTGTCTCGGCCCGGATGCGGGCGATGACATCCGTGTCATCACCCGCGTGGGCATCAGCGTCTTTGGCATCCTTGCCCGACGGCTGGGTCTGCTCAGAATCGAACATGGCCTGAAGATTGGTTGTCTGTGTTTCTGTGAGCGTCTCGGTATCGAATCCCTTTGCCTCGAGCCATTGAGTGAATTTCATGTCGTCCTCCTTGACGATGTGTGATTGATTTGTGCGTGAAGCCGCGACGCTGGCACTGGTGTTGTCATCCGCGCCGAGTGCAACGAAACTGACTTCGCCGAGCATTGATTTGCGTGCGATATGAACCGGCCCGGCGAACTCTCGTCCGTTAGCCATTGCTTTCTTGCCCATGGGCACGAACTCCATCTGTCCGGACACTGCACCAAGCGATGCCTGCCAGGGGAATCCGTTTCGGCTGCTCTCGACGATCTCTTGTGCGACCGCCCCGGCACCCGAGATCACACCCGCAACAAGCAGCTGGTTGCCCTCGATTCGGATCGATTCGGTGTGTCCCACGATCAGCGATCGGTTGTGATCCTTGAGGATCGGTCGGCTCTTGATGCTCCCGCCCGCGATCTCCATCCCGGCCATATCCACGACGACCGGGTGCGACCAGCCGTTGAGCGTCATTGGCCCGCCGGTGTAGGCGATCATCGAGAATCGACGCAGTGCTGGTGTGTTGTCATCACCGGATGCAGACGACTCGATCCAGTTCTCGACGGGTGCAGACAGAATCAGTTGGCGATCATGCGGCATGAGCGGTCTCCTTGGTGGTGGGCGTGAGCGGCGACGCCTGGGCCTCGCTGAGCCCGAGTTCCTGCATCAACGCGATCTCCTTGGCCCGTTGGCGGAGCTCGGTTTCCCAGTCGCGTCCCTGCCGGGCGTATTCGTTGGCCAGCGTCGTGGTGTGTGAGGACAACCGGGTCGCCTGCGCATTGGCTTCCTTGGCGGGATCGACATGCTCAGTCCCGTCCCAGAACCACTGGTGTGCGACCACGCCACCGGATGCGATATTCGTGCGCATCCTCAATGGCATCAGGTCAGAAACGAGTACAGCCTCATCGAGCCACGCTGAGAGAATGCGATCGAGCACGGAACATGCAAAGTGATCTTGCTCGACACGGATGCTCTTGAAGTAAGTCTGGTGGTCTAGGCGGCCCGATGCGTAGTTGTACCCGCTGCTGTTGCCCGCGGCGATGTTGAAGGGCATGTTCAGGCAGCGTGCGATCTCGGTCAAAATCTCGCGTTTGAACTCCGCGTAAGTGGTTGCGGGTTGTTCAGCATGAAGCTGAGACATCTTCCAGCCGCCCGGCATTGTGAGCAACGAACGAGCTTCGAGTTCGATCGCATCCATCGGCTCGACGGCGTCCGCCTCGCCGTTGGCGGGTGTGTCGGTGTAGAGGATGCCCGCAAAGTCCGCCGCCGTTTCGGCTGCACCGAGCACGGCCAGCGTGAATCGACGCAGCTGTGCAAACAGTGGCAACGCAGGCGTGATATCCGGAATCCCCCGGCTCTGGCCTGCTCGGTCAGCCCGGAAGTAGTGAATAACAGACTCAGCGGGCACACGGTCGTATTCGAGCCCAAGGAACCCGGTACGAGCATCGCCCGGATGCCCCTTGAGCATGTGATACTCGACCGGGTTGCCAAATGAATCGAACACGATCCCATCGACCGCGCCATCTTCAAGGATCGACAGATCGGGTGTCGTCACCTGATCCGCTTCGATCAGCCGAAGGTCGAGTTTGATCGGGGATCGAAGATTCGGATTGCTGGTGAGGACGACGAACATCTCGCCATCGGTCGCGCGGGCCATCCGCATGGTGCGGAGCTTCTCGGGCAGCCCAATCTCCTTGCTCCATGCGGCGAAGGCCTGTTCGAGCCGGGCGTTGCCGATCTCGTCATCGGTGAGCATTTGCAGACGGGGACCGGTGCCGACCACATCGTTGGCGAGCGTGAGCACGATGCCCTTGGCATAGGCGTTGTTGGCGGTTTCGTAGCGGGCACGGTTCCGCAAGATACGACGCACTTCGGGCGAGGCGGCAGCGTCGGCGCTGAGCCCATCGGCGTGCATCCAGTGACGGCGATTGCCATCGTTGGTCGCGGCTGAATCAAACCCGGCCCGAATCATCCGACGAATGACTCCACCCTTGACCGTGGGCGTTGGTGAGCCCGCCGATTGCTTCGTCGCTTTGTTGCCAAATACCCAACGCATCAGCAGCCCCCCGCGCCGGGAGGCACCAGCCGAGTGAACCGGACGGCCTTCACCGGGTTCGAGGCGACTTCTTTGCTTGAGATATACCGATCGGCCTCGACCACATCCTTGAGCGAGTGCTGTTCAACACTCCCCGCATCACCCTGCGCCCGCTTGGGGCCAGCAGCGTTGTCACGAATCGCCTGTTCAAGATTGCTCGATGCCTCTGGCATGATGACTCCCACACGACACCGGCCGTGTCTACGAGTCATCTACGCGATCACGCATCAAAGTGGCGGATGCCTAGGGATGCAAAACACCCTCTACTCCGAAGAGCCGGTTTCCCCCAATCGATACCCTTCGGCCACTGCCTGTTCGAGGCGTTCGATCTCGCCATCAGTGAGCAACTCAAAGTGCGACTCCCGTTTGCGCCGAGACAGCGTGCCGCTGTTCTGAAGGCAGAATCGGATAAACTGATCGATCTTTCGATCCGGCATATCGACAATGTCTTGGATAGCCCGCTTGGTCTGGTCGTATTTGGCGAGGAACGAGAGTTCTTCAACAAGCTCCGTGTTGATGGTGTGTTCAATAAACCTGAACAATGCTTCGGTTTGCGGGGTCAAATCGATGTACGCATACCACTTCGCAGTGTCATTCTCAATAGTCATGCGGCCATCATCAGCAAGCGAATACTCGATTAAGGGCATCAGTGGACGCGAGAACGCCTCCAATGATGCGTCGTAATCGCCCGCATGCTTGAGCATTGAAGCAGAAATCGGAAACATAATACCTTCGGGCGTAAAGCCACGGCAGGCAAGTATGTTGTGGATCAGGAAGCGATGGATACGCCCATTGCCATCCTCGAACGGATGGAGGAAAACAAAGCCGTAGGCAATCGCAGCCGCATGAATCACCGGCGGAACCTCACCCCCACCCATCTTCGTATGTGCTGCGATCAGCCCACCCATGAGCGATGCCAAATCTTCAGGCTTTGGACATGCGTAATGGATCTTCTCCCGCTGCCACGCCACACTCTCCCCGACATAGTTCTGCACCGTGCGATAATCCGTATCCATGAATCGTGGATCGACGACCCTGTTCTGCAAATCGATCAGGCGTGCTTTCTCACAGAAATCATCTTTTTCCGCGAGCTGGAGCATTGCGATGAATCGTTCCGTTCGAGTCGAGTTTGGCGTGATGTGCTCGATCTCAAATGAGGACTTTGTTTCCTTCGTGTAGAGGTAGCTCAATGCCCGCTTGAGTAGTTCGGGCGGATAGTCCGAAACCACCGCTTTGCACCGCTCAGAGAGATCCGCCTCTTCAAAGCCCTGAAGGGTTTCTGTCCGTCGAATCGTCGGGCAGAACTCGGCGGTGCCCAGCAAGTTGTTGTTGATCTTCTGCCTTCGAATCTGCTGAGGCGTGCTGGTCGTAAAGTACTGCTCTGAATCTAGCAGGTCAACATAGTTTCCTTGCGTCATGTCTGCCAACGGCAACAGCTCACCGGTCAGCATCTCATAGAAGTACCAAATCCGGCGTGCATACTTCCCGGTCGGCTTCGAACGGACAAACCGAACGATCTCATCAGCACCGATCGCTGGTAGGAGTACTGCGAGCAACCCAAGATTCGTGCCATCATATTTCAGTGCAAACTCGAGGTGCTCGCTTGGGCTTTCGCCTGGCCAGTACTGCGATGGGTAGATGTCCACGACCTCCCCCGTAGTCGAGTCTGTTCGGCGCACACTGCCTGTACTCACCAAAGACCGGTGCCAGTTGGGCATAGCGGAAAGGCCATACCGCTCAAGAAGGTCGGTGTACCCGGCAGCTCGGTTTGTCGGAAATCCTTGTTCCATTTTGGCTCCTGACGGTAAAACGAGTATACCAGTCGCAAAACTGTTACAACTTCGCACTGTATCGCCAATACTATTACGCCGACGCCTCAAAATGTATATTTCGGCCAATTTATGAGTATATTTGGCACTGTTCTCGCTAAAACGAGTACGAATCGCCCCGTGTGAAGACCCGTTCGGGTGAAATCAGGTGCCTCGCAGGCGATTTGCACGCACATCTGACAACTTCACACGATGCTTCGGACAGGGCTTTTGATCCGTCCCATAGAGAATCGCCCCCTGCATCGACGCCGCCACGGCCGCACCGACCACGCAATCGAGCCAGTGGTTGTCGAGCCCGGGCTGGCGGATTTTCCATTCATCGACGGTTCGACCTCGGCCTTCGGTCTTGACGCGGTACTCGGCCGTCAGGTGCTCGGCTATGAGCCGATGCGCATCTGGTTTCCGGCCGAACAGCGCCAGGCATCCGGGGTCTCCCATCGGCACCGCCAGCCGGGCGTGGACGAACGACTTCCAGAAGTTGGTGTCGAACACCACATGCCGAACTGAGCGTTTGCCCGCGACATTGGGAATCCGCCAGTTGTGCCCAACGCGATCACCTCGTTTGCGTTTGTACTCGCTGAACGGGATACTGCTCGCGCCGACATATCGCCCGTGACTCGGCAACAACACATTGGCAAACTTGCTCTGCCTGCAGAACTGGTAGACAACATCCGTCGATGCGCCCCAGTTGGCATCGATGAGGCAGCGGTCAATGCGCACCATCGCCCCGTCGTCGCGTCGCCATTCCTTGGTGAGCATCGCGTTGGTCAGCCGTTCAAGCCCGGCGTAGATCGCGCCTTCTTGCCCGGCTCGCGGGGCCGCTGTCAAGAGCGTCCGCCGCATCTCGCGGAGGGTGAAGTAGGCCTGCTTTTGGTCTGGCTCGGTGCCGTAGTCGATGATGTACCCGGTGAAATCGTCCGCCCACGCCGCGATGAGCCAGAAGAGTGCCTTGCCCTGCACATCGATGAACATCGTCAGGTGCGAGCAGCCGATCGGGACCTCGCCTCGCTTCATGCCACTGGTCTTGGCTGCGATCTGCTCGGCCGTGAGCAACTCATCGTCCGGCTCGTTCTCGGGAAGCGGCTCGTTCTGATACTCCGCCCAGAACGCGGCTTCGTTCTGGTACTTGAGGTTCATCGCGTGCTGGATGGCGGAGAGTTCGTCGTGGTTGTAGCGAGCGGGCCAGGCGATCACCGCCCCTTCGTCCATCGCGGCTTGATGCTCGCGATAGAACTTGGTGGCCGCTTTGATCCCCGCATCATTCCGCAAGCCCTCGGCTCGAATCTCGGCGTACTTCGCCCACAACGCTTCATCTGACGGGAACGCGTACACCATCTTCGTCCGCTCGCCCTGCCATTGCGGATGCACATCACGATCGAGCAACCGATCAGCCATGTCATCGGGCCGCACAACGGTGATGGTCATCAACCCCGCGATTTTCTTGCCAGGCCCGCCAAGTCCGAGGATTGCCCCCGCCAGAATCCGTTCGCGCGTCGCGCACTGCGATGGCGACCGCGCCGACTCGTCCGTCTGCGGATCGTCGATGAGCACCAGCGATGGGCGGACTGATTGCCCGTCGGGCCGTTTGTGCTTCATGCCTCGGATGCGTCCAGTGATCCCAGCCACACGGATGATCGCACCCGATGCCTTCGAGCCAGGCATCGTTGGCAGCACGATCTCCTTGGCTGTCCACCCGATATGCGTCTGCGTGCCCTGATACAGCTGCCCACTGGCTCGTTGGTGGATGCCTTCGAGTTGCTGGATCGGGTAGACCGCTTCAGGGAAATCCTCAAGCAGGAGATCGTTGTTCTCGAGTTCGGCCTTGATCGAATCGAGCATGTTGGCCGCGTGATCCTCATCGGCACCGATCAATGTGACAAACTCCCTCGCACCAATCAGGATCGCCCACAGGCACGCAATCTCGCACAGCGTGGTTTTGCCTGATCCACGAGGCATCGCCATCGCAAACAACCCGCCTTCGAGCACCGCCTGCTCGATCTTGGCGATCACCTTGAGGTGGTCGTCCGACCACGCCATCGTGAAGGTCTGCTTGAAGTAGGTCTCGCAGAACAGCCGGAAGGAGCCCTCGCACTTGCGACGCCGATCCGGATCGACCACTTCGGGCAGTTCGCCGATGTCCCGTCCCGAGAGCGACTGGGCCTTGCTCCGTGCCAGTGCTCGCTCGCGCTGGGCGTCGTAGCCGGTCAATCCATCGGCTTCGGGCTTGGGCTTGTGGCGCTCGTTCACAAGCCACGCGACATAGCGCAGCAGATCAACCCGCTGCGGATCGTTGCTCGCCGCGATGCGTAGCCCCGCCCGCGTGCGATGCCGACGCAGCTGCCGCTCGCCGATGACTTCACCGATCGGCGTCGAGTTGAGCAACTGACACAACTCACTGGGCCTGAGTTGACGCGGATCAATCGCCAACGGCTCCTCCTCCCGTTGCCATCTCGCGCACCAGCCATGCGGCGTAGTGCACCAAGTTGATCGTCCCGTCGGCGTTCGTCGGCGCGTTCGCTTCGATGTCCTTGCGGATCTGCGCTTCGGAAATGCGCACACCGCCCGCCTTGGTGAGCAGTTTGGCCGCATCCTCGACCGTCATCGCGGCCGGGTTCAACCGGGGCGTTCCATCGGAACTAGGCGCGTGTTCGGGAGTCATCTTGCGCCTCCTGGCATGACTTGCCCACATGTCGCCCAGAGTTTGCCAGAATCTCGAAAACATCTGCAAATAAAGGCCCATTGGCCTTCCATTCTGGTCGTTTTCATGGCTTCATGTGACCAACGCGAGGCGAATGGACGCCCGCCACGGAACAGAAATCCAGCACGGAGAACCAAACCATGACGACCAACGACCACACCCCGACCAGCGAACACCCCGAACTTGTCCCGCCATGCTTCGCTTGCCCGAAATGTGGCCAACGCGAGATGGACAACCTGATCTGCGACGACGACGGCGAAAGCGTCGCATGCCAATCCTGTGGAACGAGCTACATCGTCACACAAATCGACCAAGGTCAGGATTATGTTCCGCCGCGAAGCCTGATCAACGATGACATCCGTGAGATCGCTTCGCTCCAACGCCAGATCGCCGACCTGCTCAACGCGGCCGGGGCCAAGTACACCGAGCTCAACATGGCGATGGGCAAGAAAGCCAACGAACTCGAACGCCTTGTGACGCGAGGGAGCGATCGGAACGCCGCCAATGAAATGGCCGCCGCGTTCACCGAGTTCAGGGTGAACACGGGCGAGCTCAACAGCCGCCTGATCGACGCCATCGAACGCCGGGGTCACGAGGTGTTCCCGACCCAATACGAACCAATCCGCTCCAAGTGGGCGATCATCGAGAACCGCGCGTAAACGGTTCGCACATTCACCACGAAAGGAAAAATCATGACAACGAAATCCACGAAGAAGACCACGACCAAGAAAGCAACCTCCAAAGGGACGCCGAAGAAGATCCCGGCAAAGAAGCCCGCACGGGCCAACACGCCCGCGACTGTCGCCAATGCCAAGCCCAAGGCGACCACGAAGGCCAAACCCGCCACGAACGCGACACGGTCTAACGACGCGGCCAAGCCCAAACGCGTATCCGGGCTCGACCTGGCCGCCAAGGTCCTCGTCGATGCGAAGGAACCGTTGCAAGCCAAGGCCATCGCAGAACGGGCCATCGCCGCAGGCTGGAAAACCACCGGCAAGACCCCCCACGCCACGCTCTACGCCTCGATGATCCGTGAGATCGCCAAGAAGGGGAAGGACGCGCGGTTCGTCAAGACCGATCGCGGGCTCTTCGCTGCGAACAAATAGACGGATCATCCTCCGCCCCCTTCTTCAGCCTCGGCATTCACCGGGGCTGTTTCTCCGGCGTCAGCGTTCGATGCAATCCGCTCCGCCTTCTTGCCGGTGAACTCCTCCCAACGCTGAACAATCACATCGCAGTACGCCGGATCGATCTCCATCAAGTAGGCGTGCCGATCCGTCTGCTCGCAGGCGATCAGCGTCGAACCGCTGCCGCCGAAGAGGTCGAGGACGCGTTCACTCGGGCGCGATGAGTACTGAATCGCTTTCACCGCCAACTCGACGGGCTTCTCGGTCAGATGCACCATGCTCTGCGGGTTGACCTTCTTGACATGCCAGAGATCCGTGGCGTTGTTGGGGCCGAAGAACTTGTGGCCTGCGTCTTTGCGCCAGCCGTAGAAGCAGATCTCAAACGCGGACATGAAGTCCTTGCGGCCAAGCACCGGGTGCTGCTTGTCCCACACGATCCCCTGGCTGAAGTACAGCTCGCAGGCCTTGAGCGGCGATGGGTAGTTTCCGAGATTGGCATACCCACCCCAGATGTAGAACGATCCGCCCGGCTTGAGCACGCGGGCTATGTTGCCGAACCACGCCAGCAGCATCTTCTCGAACGCTTCATCGCTCATGAAGTCGTTGGCGAGCGGTCGGTCCTTGGCTCGCATCTTCTTGTGCGTTGCCTTCGATTTGTTCGGATGGCGAGCCAGATCACGCTCTTGCATATGCGTGGTCGCTTGCGTTGCCGAGGCGGGGAAGCTGGAGATCCCCGTGACGATCGCGTTGTTTGATCTCGGCTCAACATTGACATTGTACGGCGGATCGGTGTTCACCATGTCGATGGTGTTGCCATCGAGTAGCCGATCCAGATCGGCCTCGCTCGATGAGTCACCACACAACAGCCGATGGTTTCCGAGCACCCACAGATCGCCGGGCTGGGTAATCGGATCATCCGGCGGCTCGGGCACATCATCGGGATCGGTCAACCCTTCAGCCACGCCCTCTTCACCTGCCATGATCCGAGCCAGATCATCGGCATCGAATCCCAGCAACGACCAATCAACCCCCGCCTCTTGCAACTCGGCGATCTCGAGTGGCAACAGCTCCATGTCCCATGTCGCCAACTCGCCGGTCTTATTGTCGGCGATGCGGTACGCCCGAATCTGCTCCGGCGTCAGGTCCGTCGCCACATGCACCGGCACCCGCTTGAGCTCAAGCATCTGGGCGGCTTTGAACCGCGTATGCCCGCAGACGATGATGCCCTGCTCATCAACCACGATCGGCTGGCGGAACCCAAACTGCCGAATCGACTCAGCGACGGCCACAACCGCGTCGTCGTTGAGGCGTGGGTTGTTCTCGTAAGGGGTGATTTCAGTGATGTTCTTCTGGACAATTTTCATGGCATGTGCCTCCGTGCCTTGGGATGAGTGAACCAAGGCCAACCGTGGCCCCGGATTGGTGTGCTGGTTGGTTCGTTGGCCGCCCCGACGGCGTACCTCGTTGGCCCGTGTGGCCGAGGGGCGGGGAATCCGACGGGGGTGGTGCCAAGGGGGGCCGGTCCGCCACACGGCCAACCCTCGTGGCCCCATTGCGGAGTCCCCAATGCGGACCGGACAGGCGAAAGAAAGTCTGTCCCCAACGGGTGCTGTTCCCGCGGGCGTCACCAGCAAGGATTCGCCCGGGAGTACCTAATCGATCCCGATCCGATGCCATGCGAAGAAGAATGCCGGAGTGAGCGCAGTTGAGAGAGGAATGAGTGAGAGAGAATAATAAATAATTCAATCTTTCAATACCTCCCTTTATGCACCTTCCCCACCTCTTATAGACCCCTAGAAACAGGTCTTGAAAGATTGAAAGATCTCCATCACACCAGCGCATAGGTCACCCCCGGCTTGGTGGCCGTCTTCTCGATGACCTGCTCCAACTGCCCTGTTTCCAAGAGGTTGTCGATGACCTCCTGCCGTTCTCGCTGCGTGAGCCACTGCGTCTTTCGGCACAGCACTGAACGCGAGATCGTTCCACCCGCGCGGCGCACGATGCGCAACACGCGCTTCTGCCGCGCGTCGAAGTTGCCCTCGGCCACCCATTCGTGTGCGACATGCAGCATGCGCCGGGTCAGGTATTCCGACACATCGCACGCCCACTCGGCTGCAGCTTTGTCAATGACTGGCTGCTCGTGGTTTACCGAGCACGCATGGATCAGCGCCAACCTGCACGCCTTCTCCTCGGCCCGCGCCCACAACGATCGCCCGTTCTGATCTCTGGCCAGCTCGCGATCGACAAGTTCCGCCAAGGCGTCGAACACCAATCCCGCTTCCTTATTCGCTGGCACGACGAGGGGTTCAGGATGCTCGCTGCGCAGGTTGCCACCGGGCCTGAACTCTCCCCACCAGCGAGCGGTATCGACGATCTCCTCGGGCACGGGTGTCGCCTTGACACGCTGCCGTGGAGGCGTTGAATCGGTTTCGAATACCAAGAGCCGAGCGATGAACCCGTCGCTGAGACTATCGGCGGTGAGCGAGGCGAAGAAGTGCTCGGGAACGGTTGTGCCGTAGACGCTGACGCATGGCTGGTTGATGACCTTGTTCCGCTTCTTGTCGGCGTAGGCCTTGCCACGGAAGATCGTGTCGGCGCTTGAGTAAAGCTTCATCAGAGCCGTGAGCACATTGAACAGGTGCGGTGCTTTTTTGGGATCGCCGATCGTTCGCAGGAATCGCCCGAACTCGTCGATCTGGAAAAGAATCGCCGGCTCGGCCTCGACCGCCGACACCAGCCCGGCGTCAGACGCCAGGTCTTCGTTGCCCTCGTGCTCGACCAGACCAGCCGCGAAGAGGACATTCTTGTTGACCTTGCGTGCATGATCCTTGCCCGCCCCTGACGACGCGACGCCGACGCAGTAGAGATTCGTCCGGTTGCCCCGCTCGTCGCGCACCTTCCGCCCACAGAGCACGGCTTGGAGACAGATCCCCGCCGCAAGCGCCAGCACGGGCTGGGCCCGGGTCGCTGTGGCAAGGTTGAACGCCATTATTTCATCAATGAACCCCGGTACACGCAACAGATGATCCGGAAAGGGGCCGGGATCTGGTGGGCGCTCAGACTTGGGTTCGGGCTCGACTGTACCTGACAACGGCACGAACTCGGACAGATCAACATCCGGCCCGATCGGCGATTTGGCATCTCGGAGCCAACCCAGCGGCCGATCATGTGGCTTGCTCGCGGCATCCTCGACCTTGTGCTGAAGTTCCTTCTCCGACCACGGCGGGTCGCATCGGGGGTTGTAGCGATCGCGTAAGAGATCAAGTGCTGCCGCCGGTTCGAGCCCAAAGCCATGCACCATCGCCGTTGCCGCCGCGTAGGCCTGGCTGTGCCCGCCTGAGCCGGACACTGCTGGTGGGATGCGGTCGAGGTACGCCGCTGCCCGCGCCATGACGGCGTCGTCGTCAGCGAGTTGAACCGTTCGTACTTTCGCTGGCTTCGGCTCGCATCCGCGCTTGCGGATCACCGCCTCAGCCAGTGCTTGCACCGCCAATGTGAGCGCTTCGGGTTCAACACTTGCCGGATCGCCAGCGAGCGGGTCGTACACATCGCCAGATGGATGTGTGCTCGGGCCAACAACGGTCTGCGCTCCGGTACTTCGAATCTCCGCGATGATCTTCTTGGTGCCCGGAAAGGTGTGCTTCTTGGTCTTGGCCCCTTTGCAGATATACCACCAATGCGAGCATGGCGAGTTCGTTCGCCCGCTCTTTGCTTCGGTTGGTGGAAGATACTCAGAAGCCAGCTCGATCGCTTCGGGACAATCCAAATCGACATCCACCAACCACCCGCTGGGTTGTCCGAGCAGCAAGCCGATATTGCCCTCACCTGTGAAATTGCGAGGGAGTTCTGCTTCGCTCAGACGCAGCTTCGTCCACCCGCGAAGCCGCGGCCCCTTCTCCCCAGCAGGAAGCGGGAGCGGAGAAAAACCCCGAGCGAGATACCGCCTCGCAGCTTCGAGTAGATTGTTGGGTTGCTCAATCATGATCAAAATGGGATCTCGTCTGGGTCAAAGCCATACTCATTATGCACAGGAGCAACAGCAGACTTGCCACTGCACTCCCCGATCGCTGGTGGCTTGTGCCCAAGCTCGTGAGCCACAATCCGGTCATACTGATCCCCCGCCTTGCGCTCGACCGTGATCGCGTTCGTTTCGGCCACGGCTCCGGCCTGAGCGAGAGCAACCGCCTCCTCGACCGAATCTGGAACCGAATCATGCGATCGCATCCGCCACCATTGCTCGGCTTTATCCCGCGCATAGCCCTCGTGCTCGAAGCATACCCATTCGCGGAAATAGGTATTGAACCCAGACCGATACTCCACCCGCATCGTCGGTGGCGCACTCGGATCGCCCCGTTTGAAATGAATGTGGTAGGTCGTCTCGCTGACTGTGTAATCGTCGCGTGTCGTTTGACCTGAGAGAATCCCCTCCGTGCTGGCCTGTGCTTCATGCTTTGAGCCCTCGGGTTCGGGAAACTCGTGTCCGCAATATGGACATATCTGATAGCCCGCAGCGATCAACGCCTGACATTCGGGGCATTCTTTGGCGGGCGCTTCGCCCTCGCCCTTGTCCGGCGTTTCAACCTTGATCGCATCCACCGGTCCGTGCCGAAGCACATTGCCGCCAAAGTCCAGAACAAGGCAGTCATCCTTGCCCGGCGAGAGCCGAAACCCGCGCCCAACCATCTGGTAGTACAACCCCGGCGAGAGCGTCGGCCGAACGAGCGCGACACAATCAATATGGGGTGCATCGAAGCCCGTCGTCAGCACATTGACATTGCAGAGGTACTTGAGCTCGCCAGATAAGAATCGCCCCAGTATGGTGCTCCGAACGCCAGCGGGCGTATCCCCTGAAACAAACCCGCACTCGACCCCATGCCGAGACCGAATCACCTCGACAATGTGTTGCCCATGCTGGATTCCAGATGAGAAGATCAGCACCGCCTTGCGATCGCCGGTGTGCTCGATGATCTCATCGCAAGCGCCCTCGATAAGCGATTGCTTGTCCATCAGCTCCTCAACCTCGCTGGCGACAAACTCGCCAGCCCTGACATGAAGCCCACTGGTGTTAGCCTTCTGGAGCCCCGCCTTGGTCTTGAGCGCGGAGAGATACCCGTCGACGATCAGCTCACGCACGCCGATCTCATAGCACACCTCGTTGAGAATATTGTCGGGGCCGCAGATGGAGCCTGTCTTCATCCGAAACGGCGTCGCGGTCAACCCAACAACACGCACATGCGGATTGACGATCTTCGCATCCGCCAGGAACTGCCGATACATCCCCTCGCCCTCGGGCGGGATCAGATGCGCTTCGTCCACGATGATCAGATCCACTGATCCCAGATCGCACGCCTGACGATAAACCGACTGAATGCCCGCAATGGTGACGGCGTACCCAAGGTCTTTGCGCTTGAGCCCCGCCGAGTAGATGCCCATCGGTATTTCAGGCGCGATCAGCCGCAGCTTGTCGGCTGTTTGCTCGAGCAGTTCCTTGACATGAGCGAGGATCACCACCCGCCCTTCCCACAGCGACACCGCATCGCGGCAGATCGTTGCGATGACGGGTGTCTTGCCGCCGCCGGTCGGGATCACCACGCACGGGTTGTCATCCCGCGATCTCAAATGCTCGTAGATGGTGCTGACGGCATCTTGCTGGTACGGGCGGAGCTTCATGATTCGATCTCCTTCACCTGCACCATGACCTTGCCGCCGGGGGTGATCGGTCCACGCTCGACAAACAGACAATCGATCTGCCCGTCGTCGCGGTACACCCCGCCATCCTCAAGCGCATCGAGCAGGGCCTTCATAATGTTGTCAAGATCACGACGCCGGGCATCGGGCGGACACGCGAGAATACGAACCGCCAGCCGCCCTTCAAAACGATCGCCCTGCATAGGCGCGAGCAAATCGCATACTTCCTTGCGAAACCTCCGCCCCTCCCGGCTGATGATCGTTGCATCACCAACCCGCCTCCAGTAGTGATTCACCGAAGGCGGGTAGGGCAACTCGAATGAACGCACGCGGGGACTCACCGCTTCCACGGCGGCACCCCCCCAGCAACAGGTGCCGCCTGCGGGGTTGCACCAGCCATCGCCGATGCACCCTTCGTCTTGTACCCCTTAACCACATTGGCGATCTCGCCCGTGTCATCGCGCTTCTTGCATGCCACCTTCACCACGACCGGCAGGTTGTGCAGCTCGATGCTGTCCCTGGGCTGCAAGACATTGATCGCCCGGCAGAGCGCCGAAAGCGTGCTTCTAGCGATGGTCACCGTCTGCGAGTTGGTGTGCTTGAGCATCAGGCGATCCCACACCTTGCGCCCCTTCTGCGGGCCTTCGATCACTTCGATCTCAAGCTGGAGATACTCGCCGCTACCGTTCTTGGTCGGCTTCATCTCTGTCGCCACGATGACCGCGAGGTAATCGCCCGCGGGCAGAGGCTCGAAAGCCACATTGGGATCGACATCGTTCGCATTGAATCCGTTCAGGTTGGCCATGGGTTAGACTCCTTCTTGTTCTGGTGTTGATGTTGGTGATGATTCATCGCTCTGGGCGATGGATGTTTCTTGCTCGGTTTCTTGCTTGGTTTCTTGTTCACTCTGTGGTGCAGGCAGTTCCTCGCCTCGCACTAATGATGCAAAGACGCGGTAATCGAGCGGGAACTCCTCTGGCAGCGAGATTCGGCATTTGGCCACATGCGCCGGGCGCTCGGTCGAACGGATGATCCGCTCACCGGTACCGATACCTTGGTGCTTGGCCTTGTTGAAGCCCTCGTCGATCTTCCGGGTATGCACGCGGTAAGTAGCGAACAGAATCTCGTCGCACCATTCCTGCACCAACCCGCTCGCCAGTTTGTGCAGCCGAGGGCTGTACCGGTCATATGGATCGGTTTCGGGGTTGTCGAACCGTTCGATCTTCGCATGGGCAATCAGAATCACACCCATATCACGATCGCTGCGGAGTGCATCGAGCGCCCCGAGCACCGCACGCCATTTGTCGATAGCGAATGCGTATCCCTTGGCGTACCCGATGTCCTCGATTGACTCAACGCCTTTGTCGGCACACACCTCAGCCCAGATCAAGCGTTCGAGCCAATCAAGACTATCGATCACGACCGTTTTGTAGCAATGATCGTTGGTATAGAGCGCTTCGAGCGAAGCCATTAGTTGCCCAAGGCTTTGGGCGAGCGGGAACGACTCGCAGTCAATATCCGCTAGCCCATCCTCGGTCGGCACGAAGATCGGCGCATCGGCCATCGCCCCAAAGGTGGACTTGCCGATCCCGTGTGTGCCATAGAGCATCACGCGGCGAGGTTTGGGGTTCGGGCCCTTCTGAATCTGTTGCATCAAGCTCATGTGATCTCCGTTTTCTTGTGTTCGTTTGGATTGACCGTGATCGCTGGGCCAAATATCTCGGGCATACTCACCCTGGCCCAGACGCACCAACGGCTGGTGCGCTCGTTTACTTTGGTTCACAAGGCTGCCTCGGCAAGGGATTCGTTTGTAGGAGTCATTCCCGATCCAGAACCCGCGATCCACGACACTCCAAAGGTGCCCTCGCCGAACTCGCTCATGCAGAAGCCGACGAAGACACGGGCCACGGCGCAGCCAATCCGGGTGTGTGCATTGATCACCACAACACGCTTGTCCTTGTCGATCGCATAGCCCGCGTCGAGACGGATGGCCGACTCGCCATACAGGCACCCGATCGCGAGCACCGCCAGAAGCAGCGTTTCCTCAACGGCGTCCATATTGACTGGGATCGAAAATGTAAGCCGATAGACTGCTCGGCCATTGGTGGTGTGCTCAGTGTTCATCTGTAATCTCCTTGGGTCATCTACGCCAAAGCCAAATGAAGTGGCGGGACTCACAGGTACTCCTCGAGCCCTGCATCGTGGAACACCTCGCGGATTTTGACGATCGCATCTCGCAGCGTGCTCCGTGGCATGCCCAGTTCCCTCGCCACCGGCGTCACCGCATCTCGAAGCAGCAAATCACAAATCTCCCGCTGCTTGGGCGTCAGATTGCACAGCGCAACCTTGAGATCAACCTTGATGTCGATCAATCGCCCCACCCCATCGCCTAACGATGCCCGGTCAACTACTCGATCATCCGACGCATCGATCGACTCCACCGTGGCGCTGCGTTTCTGGGCTGACCGCTTCCGCAAGATGGAAATCAGCCGCGTGTTGACCACTTGGTTAATAAACGCCTCAATCGGCCCGCGCCGGGGATCAAACCCCGCCCACGCGTCGAGCAGCTGAAGCATCAACTCCCCCGCGATGTCCTCTTCCTCGCTGAGGCGGATCACCCCCCGCACACGAAGCGTCCGAACCTCCGACGCGATGACTTTTCTGGCAAACTCGATTGTTTTTGAATCAATATTCATTTTTCTGTTCTTTCTGTTTCTGCGCGCAGCCACCGCGCTGACGGTTGCGGCCGCGTTTACTGGTTTATTGAGAGATGGGTGTTATGAGGAGCTGATTGTGAAGACCGACCGGAGCCGGTCATCTCTGGTTTTCAGCATCGCTCAAATATCAGGCGGATTCGCCAAATGATGCTTCAATGGAATTGAACACCAAACGCATGAAGCGTTCATGAATCTGATCACCGTCGGAGGTGATCGATCTCTCACTCTGGAGGTATTGGTGGATGTAGACATGCGGGACTCCTTGAGTCAACACGGCTCTTCCGTGATGAACTTGAAGAAGTCTCGCAGCAAAGGGCTGCTCAATCAGTCCTGACTAGTCATGACTGGTCTAACAAATCTGCAGCCTGCTTGCCTTTGGGGGCTAGGAAATACCCCCCACGCAGTCCATGATGGCTCCCGTTGTCAAGGAATCCGGATTTAACAAGTCCACTCAGCGTGGTCTTGAACGATGTATTCCCCTCATACCCTGCCCATTGAGCAACCGTATTGGTGGTCGGTAGTTCGTCAACATCAATCCCAAATATCTTCTTTTCACCGACCGCAATGATGATGTGGCGTTCCTTCTCGTTGAGCAAATTCATCTGTGATTTGAGATCTGCTTCACCTTGGCCTGAACATACGCCTGTTTTGCCAGCGCCAGCGTCGGGAGCAAGATGAACGACGAACTCATCCCAGGCGGGGAGCCGTTCCCATGTTCCGTTTTCCTCAATGAGCACATCATCGATCGGAACCAGATGAACCCCATCTTTCAGCAAGGATTCCATGCTCGAACTTGGCCAGTATGCGCGGGTCGGCGTCAATAGCATCGCCGGAGATTGAATCGAAGGCAGCCCATCAAGGATCTGACGAACAAGTTGATCCTGTCTGTCTGCCACCAACAGCCACACATCAATCGGCACCGCCGGGTTGGCCCGCCACTGACCGATATGCATCAGCCCTGGAAAAGTCGCCTCAATTACTCTGCTTGGCGAAAGCCCAATTGTCTCACCCAGCTTCTTACGCAGTTGTTTGGCATCCGGCCGATACAACACCCGGTCAGCGTGTGTCAACTCTACCGATGGCGATAACTCATCATCACAAACTGCAACCGCACGCCCGTTGCCATGATCTACAATGCGCATCGCTGGCTTGCCCGGCTGTGACCATCGCCGGGCAAACTGACCAGTCGGCATGAGAATGGGCTCAATCGCACCAAACCCACCCCCCGCCTCGCGTTTCCAGTCGGCCAGCGTCGCCCCGACGGATGCGTACAACTCAAGACATCGTAAAGAGCGATTCTGTGCAAGCATTGAGCGACTCCGTCCTTGGCAAAAGCAATCCACGCTGTTCAATAAACTCCTCGATCTCATCAGCCAGATCGTCATGCTCATAGATCGCTGTGATCGGCGGGATTATGATCACGGACCGCTCCCGTTTCTCATTGACCATCTTGAACTTGAACTGCGCCCGACGGAGTATTGCTGCCGGATCAATCCGCCCGCCAGTCAACTCAAGAGCTGTAAACGCATCATCAGGCCCAAGCCGAACGCGGACATGGTCGCGGCTCGGATGCTCCAGATCCAGCACGCACAGGCTCACATACTCAATGGATGCGAACTCGGCAGCTGAAAGAACCACTCGTTCCTGATCCCGTATTGGCTCAAGCGTGTAGCGAACCGGTGTGTCAATCGCATCGAAGAGAAAATCGTTCTGAAAGAGGTGCCGACCGATGAGCCTGCAATACGCGAGCGCATCGCCCTTCGCGCGTGCATTGACCAACAGATCTCCATGTTGCGTATCGTAGCGAACCACATCATAAAGCTCCGGCCGAAGAATCAAACGACGCGTCGCGTCATCATCATCGATGACAGCTTGGCTACGAAGCGTGTCGCCACGACGAATCATGAGCCGAAAGCCCGTCGGCTCTCGATAGAAATGAACACGGGTGCCGGTGCCTCGTTTTCGATTCTGAAAATCCTTTGCCAATGCGGCCTCAAATACTCCAACACGACGCTCAACGCCATCTGGAACATCCGGAATATCTTCGCTCGTGGCCATGTAGCGCGAGATTTTTCTCGGCTTGAGCGATGCAACTTCCAATCGTACTTCTTCGAGTAGTTGCGGTGCCTTGAGATACAACCGTACCGCCAGATCAACACCTGTCACATTGCCAGGGAGTCTCAGCTTTGCGCTCTTGGCACAATCAAGCAGTCGGTCAAACAGCGCTGGTCTGGACATCTCATCGATAAGGTTCTGAAGTTCAGGAAGCCCCGGCGGAAGACCCGAACCATCCATCAATGCCATCGAGAGTTTGTCCACTGTGCTCTCGTCAAGATTGCTCGCATTTCGTAGATCAATCCCTGATGTCTCAAGCCAATCTTTGTACGGCTTGAGAAGGCGTATAAGAAGGTCAGGTTCGATACTTTTGAGGATGGTCGGCTTAGCAAATCTCGGACGAAAGACACTGGGCATATATATTGCTCCTATTTGGCCGTGCGTAGATACCGCATCCGGCCTCAGAGAGCATACCCAAATATCACCCAAGTATCGGGCCGAAGCCCCTAACCGACAGGAAATCCGCCGAATTCGGGCTTTGAAGTAATCTTTTGCTCAAAATGCCGATCGGAAGGTCATTTTGCTCTCTCATGAATGGCCTGAAACATACCTCGCTGCAACGCCCAATCCGGCTCGCCAGCGATCTCCCGTACCAGCCGCTCCGATACCGCCTCTCGCTCGCCAGACACAAGCGGGTGGAACAAAATCGCCTCTTGGATATCTGGAGCCAGATTGAGCATGTTCACGATCTGGCTCATACGGGCGCTCGTCACCTGCCCGAGTTCCGCGAGTTCCGCGAAGGTGTCCACCTCGCCACTTTGAACAAGATCCTCGAAACGGATCGCCAACGCCATCAGCCGGGCAATCCGGGGAACGCGGCCGGGTGCGACAGGAACGGGCTCTGGCTCTTCGCCAGAATGCATGGTGCGTTTGCCGTGAAGGCCGGTTGTAAAGTGCACTTTGAAGTCAAGCTTGATCCCGTCACTCATGCGGCCACCTCCTCGCATGCCTGCTGCCCGATTGATTTCAATCCAAGCGGATGGAAGGTAATCGAAACATCCCCCTTCGTCGCGTCGTAATCCACCCGTTGGATCAGCATGCGGATCAGCTTCGCCTGCTCTTTGGACGATAAGCTTGACCACACGCCATCGAACTTGCCGAGTGCGGCATCTACTTCTTCTTTGGTAATCACACCATCACAGGCCTCATCAATCTGGTGTTGTAAGGCGGCCGTTTGTTCCTCGGCCACACGCACTTTCTCGTTGATATCCGCAAGCCGAGCCGACGCATGAGGGTTTGAATCGGCGTCGCCAGCCGCTTGGGACAGTTCGCGGCCCAGACGGGCCAGGTCGCGCTCTACGCCGCTCAGTTCATTTTCGGCGGCCAGCCGTTGTGATTCCATCTGCTCGCGGCACTTGGCCAGCGTCAGCGATCGCAACGCCGGATCGCTCCCGATGCGACGGATCTGATCCACCACGAACGATTCGATCTGATCCGCGGGCAATGAGCCAGACGGGCACGCATCCCATCCTTGCTTCTGGGCTCGATAACAGACATAGTACCGATAGACCCTTTTTTTGTTTTTACTTGTTGAGGTATGCCCCATCACCGAGTTGCAAGGCGCACAGTTCAACAGCCCGCCAAGCAGCGAACCATGCTTCGTTTGTACGAGCGTCCCTCCCCGATAGCCGTTGTGACGAAGCACCTTGTGAACCTTTGTCCACAGATCATCATCAACAATCGCATCATGCTCGCCCTCGTATACCTCGTCCTTGTACCGCACACGACCACGGAAAAGTAGATTGTTGAGAATCTTCTGAACAGCTGCCTTGTCCCATTCCCGCCCGCCGTAGGTCATGCCCGTTGATGCCCGAACAAACTTTGTCCGCTCACCGCATGCATTGAGCTCTTGGCTCACATGGAGCAGCGATCGCTTCTCAAGATACATTCGGAAGATATCACGGACGAGCTTGGCCTCCTTTGTATTGATCACAAGCTTCTTGGTCACCGGGTCGGCATCGTACCCGAGCACCAATCGACCGCTGGGCCGCTTGCCCTTCCGCCGGGCAGCGGCAATCTTATCGCGGGTGCGTTCGCTGATAATCTCCCGCTCGAACTGGGCGAACGAGAGCAGGATATTGAGCGTCAACCGCCCCATCGATTGCGTCGTATTGAACTGCTGCGTCACCGAGACAAACGAAACCTTCTTTTCCTCAAAGGTCACCATCATCCGTGCGAAGTCCATCAACGATCGGCTCATCCGATCCACTTTGTAGACGATCACGCAGTCTACCTTTCCTGCCTCGATATCCTCCATCAGCCGCTTGAGCGCCGGGCGTTCCATATTCCCGCCCGTGAACCCGCCGTCGTCGTACCGGTCGGGGATGCATACCCATCCCTCACCTTTCTGGCTTGCGATGTACGCCTCGCCGCTGTCTCTCTGCGCATCGAGCGTGTTGTATTCTTGCTCAAGCCCTTCCGATGTACTCTTGCGGGTATAGATCGCACATCTCACTGATGGCGTTTTCTTTATCGCGTTTCGCTTGCTCATGATTTGGCTCCCGATCGTTTCTTACCCTTCGACGACGGCAGGCCAAAGAAGCTCACGCCGTTCCAATGTGCCCCGGTCACCTTCTCTGCGATGGCTGTCAGCGAGCGATACACCTCGCCGTCGTATTCAAACCCGCGAGGCAATACCCGAACCACGATCGCTCGCCCTTTATACTCCCGCCGAAGCACAGAGCCCGGCTTGGGAAACGATTCCGGTCGCCCAGCATCAAACGCCGCCGTGACAACCGTGCCTGCAACCGGGTTCCGTGATCGCGGTGCTGTCAATCGAATCTCCGCATCGTTGGCCAACTCAATCGCCCGTCGCCGTGCTCGCTCCGAGAGGTCGCCCTCCCGCAACGCCTGCGTACGCCAGACGATCCGCTTGATCAAATGCTGCTTGGATTTCGTCCGTGTCGGCTCGCCAAACACCTCGGCGTACCGCTGCCTCAACTGCGGAACCGCCATCACTCGCAATGCTTTGACCAGTTTGGTGATGTTTTCATCCATAGAAACTCTCCGTTTCGCGGCTCGCTAGCCGCGTCCTTCATCAGGGCGAGCCGGTTGGGAAAGTTCAAGTCCATCTTCTGATCTTTCTGGATCATGCGTAAGGTCGCCCCGCCGGCGAGCATCTTCGCGCTGCCGCTCAATACCGCGAGCCAGTATGGATGCGATGGCCATCAGCCGCTGAGTCGGCGCGAGATCATCGCGCTCGATGGGTGGATCGAGTCGGTCGTGCATGTTTGGTTCCGTGAGGAAGAGTGCGTATCGAGCCCCGAGCTGGTACAGGCTGTCAATCATCATTTACGCAAACGGATCGAATGGTGGCGAACTGATGAGGCTGATTTGATCACCCGTCCATCTCGCCCTCAAATGTCTGATAATTGCGAGTAATCCCCCAGCAACGCAGGGCAATACTCCTTCCAATGGAGATTTGTGCAAATTCCCCATCAAGCCCTTGACAGAATCTATTACACGATGTAGTGTATTAGCGTGAACAGCAGAGCTCCCTATTCCGAACCGATCGACCAGCATTCAGACTGTTGTCCATCCAAGCCAGCTTTGTCTGAGCGGCATCTGCTTACGAAGAGTGATGCAGGGGAACTGGCGAATCTCTTTGCTGTGCTTGCCAATGACACCCGCCTGCGGCTGCTCCACACCTTGGTGCGTCATGGCGAGTTGTGCGTGAGTGATCTCTGCACCGAGGTGAAGATGAAGCCACAGGCGGTTTCGAATCAGCTTCAGCGACTGACCGAGTGGGGGATCGTCAAATCCCGTCGGGCTGGGCTCCGGGCGTATTACCAGATCACCGATCCATGCGTCACCGAACTGCTTGATCGCGGGTTGTGCCTGCTCGAAGATGCTGCGGAGCAGCGATCATGAGCAAATCCGTCTCTCTCAAAGTGCTCGATCTCCCCGAAGCAGTGCGTCAACTCAAAGAGGCGACGGCGGCCAAAAAGTGCTGGCGCTGTGGCTGTTTGCACGGGGCGCTCGACGAGATCAACCAATCAGTCCCAGATAGTCAGCGGCCTGCGGAGCTGCGAGCGGTCCTTGACGAACTGCACGCCAAGCGTGTCGAGAAGCAATACGAGTGCATTGGTTGTGACCCGTGCTACCCGCCGATGGCGATGAATGCCCTGCGTGTTGGTGGAGATTCGTGTCCTTCCGATGATGTCGAGGCCCGCGATGGTTGGCCTCCATTGCCAGGATCGTATTCGATTTTGCGATACAACGCGGCTGTGGCAATCTGCACGCTTACGGATGAAGGATTGGCGGAGGAAGTTGTCAAAGCTGCTGGAGCCGAAACCGCAATTGTTGGCTCGGTGTTTACTGAGAATCTTGGGATCGAACGGATTGTGACGAACATCCTCGCGAATCCAAACATTCGGTTCCTTCTCGTGTGTGGCCCAGACTCCAAGCAGAAGGTTGGGCACTTGCCTGGACAATCGATGATCGCGCTCGCCCGCCACGGCATCGACGACCGCTCTCGAATTCGTGAAGCGGCTGGCCGTCGTCCCATGCTCAAGAACATCGAGCGGACTGCGATCGATCATTTTCGATCAACCGTGGAAGTCATTGATCAGATCGGGCAATCCGATGCAAATACGATCATTGAACTTGCCCGCCAGTACGCTGCTCAATCTCTTGGCCCATCGCAGCCGTACACATCATCACGAATAATCGAAACGGTGGCTGGGTACATCCCGGAGCGAATGACCTCCGACAAAGCGGGCTACTTTGTGGTCTATCCAGATTCGGCTCGTCAAATACTCTCTCTGGAGCACTACCGAAACGACGGAGTGCTCGATGTTGTCATCGAGGGGCATACGGCTTCTGAGTTGTATTTCCCGGCAATTGATCGAGAGCTTATTTCGCGTCTCGACCATGCGGCGTACTTGGGCCGCGAACTGGCGAGGGCGGAAGAGTTTCTCAAAAACGGTGGGGTCTATGTTCAGGACGCGGCTCCTGAACAGCAGACATCAACTGATCTCAACTGTGGTTGCAGTACAAACTGCGGAAAGAAAATGCCATGATGAAGAATCTGATGATTGGCTCGGTCACAGTTGCGGTTATCGCGCTGGCAGGATGGGCTTTGGTGACTTCGATGGCTGAAGATCCGGCTTCGATCGCTTCAACGGAAGGAGCGGCCATTGCCATTGAACAGCAGGTTGATCTTCCCGAGAAATCTGATCCATTGGCAGGCGATCTTGTGACGATCTCCGAGATCATGGAACGCCCCGAAGAATACAACAGCACGGTACGCCTGGTTGGACTCGTTGCAAAGATCGACGAAGATCAGAATATTTTCGTACTTAGCAGTGGCGAGGACGCAGAGAGTTGTGCCCCCGTCGCCCCCATCGCTGATACCCCCGCTGAAAACGCTGACTCTTCATGCTCCTCATGCGCCGATCCACTGATGCTGCCTGTTCGTCCCCCCGCCCAACTGCCCACTCTCAACACGCAAGTGCGTATTCTCGGACAGATACACCAAATCAACGGGAAGTATATCTTCACTGCCCATGAGATTGAATATATCAAGGACGAAGGGTAGGAAAATCGAACATGGGGCTTCGACGATTCATATCCCGATCAATCCTACCCGCGATGACTTTTCTCGTTGTGTTGGGATTCCACTTCGTCTGGGTCGGACTCTTCCCAGAGAAGAACCCTGCACAGAGCCAGTGGGTGTCCGTCGGAACCGTCGTTCAGAAGCCTTGGCTCACCCGGTATATTGAGGGTGAACACTACTGGATGGGCTATGTGTACGCACTGTCACTGGGCTTTGTGGCTGTGGCCATTCGCCAATATACTGAACAACGCTCGTGCAATGCACGCAACTTCGCCCTCGGCGGGGTGACCTTTTCTGGTTTCATGGCGGTGCTTGGGTGCTTCCTCGTGGGGTGTTGTGGTTCTCCCATGCTCGGGGTCTACCTTGGTCTATTCGGAGCAAAGTTTCTTCCGTTTGCCAAGCCGCTCGTCGCGGGGATCAGCACGCTTCTTATCCTCGGTTCCTATTGGTGGATGAGACGACAGGCGGCTCGAACATCTTGCCGTTGCTCGCTTGCTGACCCACCCGGCCCTGTTCTGACCGATTGAAATCGCAAGCCGGGATGTCGAATGCCAATAGCCCAACCCACCATCGTGCTAGACAAGGAGAGTACAAATGGAAACCGATGCAATGAGTGGTAGCGAATGTAAAGAAGGCAGTTGCCCACTTTGTGACAGCATAATGGCTGGGCACGACGAGATGATGGCCAAATGCCGGGCCATATTGAGTAGTATTGGAATGCACAAGGACATGATCGAGCAATGGGATGCGATGATGCGTACGCCGATCTTCTTTGACAGTCCATGTACCATTTTCGGGCTGGCCGATCGGCTTGAACTTACGCCTCGACAAATACAGCAGATCATGGATATCGGAAACAACTCCCGGGCCGAGGCATTGAATGTGCTCAATAACAAGCAGCGTGAAGTGATTGGCAAGTTTCAGGACTCGCCTATGCCGATGATGAGGATGTGCAAAAACATGATGGGCAAGATGGGGATGCAGGTAGAGGATGGCCCCTGATCGGAACCCCGAGTTAAATCGGCGTCCCTGCTAACCGAGAGTCACAGAGAGTTTGAGAGGTTTGGGTAAAGGTGCGACCGGAACCGTGGGGGTTCTCATCGAACACCCGATGGGCGTAACCAAACCGAGAGTCTTGCCACCATCGGGGATCGCCGTAGGTCTTGGGTAGACCGGGGTTTACGAGAACTGATTTAGTCGTCGAAATCCGCCCCAATCTCCAAACAAAAACCGCCGCACTTTCGTGCAGCGGCTTAAAGCTCCCCCGGCTGGGCTCGAACCAGCGACCTAGCGGTTAACAGCCGCTCGCTCTACCAACTGAGCTACGGAGGATTCTTTTCGAGATCAAGACTAGGCTCGATCTTGGCTCGGTCAAGTCTAAAGGGGCAGTGTTGATGATTGAGGACCGATTTTTTCGTGCTGATCGGGTGTGCCGGGCAAAACCGGTGCCCGTTGAGCCCGTATAACCATATCTATGCAACACACACCCGCCCGCCTTGCCTGTCTGAACGCCCGTCCGATTGGCCGCCCGATTGGGCGCCCGATTGTTTCGATTCTGCTCTTGATGGTGTTGATGGTGGCATCGGCGGATGCTTTGGGGAGTGATCCGTTTCGGGTTGGAAGCAAGCCTCCGGTTGGGGGGTATGTCAGCAGCGGGGGCGAGCCCATCGAGCCGAGCTTCCTCGGCGTTTCCATGCTCGACGAGCTCAATGGGCTCGCGGGGCAGATCGAAGCGCGAGGGTTTGTCAAGCTCCGCAGGGGGATCGTCGATACGCCCATCGAGCCTGATCTGCTCAGCGATGCCACACGGGTCGGCTACTTGCATATGTATCGTCAGGAGGTCGAGCGGGTCATGGAGATTCATACGCTGGCGGGGGATGAGTATGAAGGGCTCTATGCGCTCAGGGAAGAGGGGGGAGAAGAGGGGGGAGAGGGGGGAGAGGGGGGAGCGGTGTGGGCTCTCAAAGGGCAAAGCCTCGCGGGGGTGGGGGTGGTGCTGGTCGATGGTGGGGGGGATGAGACTGATGAAGGTGGTCAGGGGAAGCAGGCTGGTGGGAAACAGGTTGGTGGGAAGCAGGCGTTGCGATTTGTGCTCGGCGAGCCTCATGTGGCATCGACGATCACGCTCGATCGGCGGACGGTGCGGGCGCGGTTCAAGCAGAACTACCCGGAGCTGACCCGTGATCCGAGCGATGAGGTGTACCGGGTTCGGCTGCCGAGGGATTACAACGCTGAGTTCCCGGCGGGGGTGGTGGTGTGGATCAGCCCGATGGATGACGGTCGGATTCCGCAGATCTTCGAGCCGATACTCGATGAGCTCGGGATGATCGCGATCGGGGTGGACGGGAATGGGAACAAACGCTCGCTGACGGATCGGCTTCAGAATCATCTTGATTCGATCGAGACGCTCGGGTCGCGGTATCGGATTGATCGTGAGCGGGTGTATCTGACTGGGATGTCTGGAGGCGGGCGGTGCAGCGGGATATTGCTCTGTGGGTTCCCTGATGTGTTTGCTGGTGCGGTGCCGATTGTTGGGCTTGATACTTATCACAACGCGCCGACGGGCGAGCCCAATAGCCATTGGGCGGCTCGGCTTGGTCGCCCGGCGGGGCGGTGGATGAAGCTGCTCAAGAAGCGGCGGATCGGGGGGATCACGGGCAGTGCTGATTACAACGAGCCCGAGATGAGCATCCGCAAGGGGCTCCTCGAACGCGACGGGATCGAGATGAGGCTCGATGTGATCGAGGGGATGGCCCATACGATGCCCGATGCCAAGGCGTTCTCGAAGTCGCTCAAGTGGGTCGATGAGCCTCGCCGTGATGCGATGGTCGAGGCGTTCAAAGAGGCCAAGGCGTTGATGCAGGCGTACCGTGAGGCGAACGGGGGGGCACAGGCGTTGAGCCCGGCGATGCGACAACGGCTCATCGAGATCATCGAGCTCGCGCCCTGGACAGAGCCCGCGTGGGAGGCTGCGGGGGTGTTGGGGTTTGAGCGGGAGTAGGAGGGTGCCCCGACTCGCTCTCTTGAGCGCAGTCGGGTCTTGGGGATGTTCTTGGATGTACTTGTTCTCGGAAGTACCAAAGACCCGACTGCGCCGAAGACGGCGAGTCGGGGCACCCGCTAGTGGCAGAAGAGGAGGGGGAATCAACTCCCAAAGATCAAGTCCCACTCCCGGGTACCAAGGAGTGGGACTTGATTTTGGGAGTTGTTTTTGGGTGAGTCGGGTTGAATCAGGCGGTGGTTGCGGCGGCGCACTCGGCTTTGAGGGCGTCGGCTTTGTCGGTCTTCTCCCAGTTGAAGAAGTTCAAGCCGTTCTTGGCGACGGCCTTTCTGCCGAAGTGCCCGTGGCGGGCGGTCTTGCGGTAGATCGGGGTGCGGAGTTCGAGGGTTTCGATGATCCCACGAGGGGTCAAGGGGAAGACCTTGCGGACCGCAGCCGAGATGATGTCCTCGTCGACCTTGGCGGTGCCGAAGGTGTCGATGTAGACGCTGGTGGGCTCAGCGACGCCGATGGCGTAGGAGAGCTGGACTTCGCATTCGTCTGCGAGATCGGCTGCGACGACATTCTTGGCGATGTAGCGTGCCATGTAGGCAGCGGAGCGATCGACCTTGGTCGGGTCTTTGCCACTGAATGCGCCCCCGCCGTGTCGGCCTCGACCGCCATAGGTATCGACGATGATCTTGCGTCCCGTCAACCCACAGTCGCCGTGTGGGCCACCGATTTCGAATCGCCCGGTGGGGTTGACATGGACTTTGATCCCCGGGTTCCACCACTCGCCGAGGACTGGTTTGATGATGTGCTCGATGACCTCGCGGGCGAGCTCGTCTTGCCTGCTGTTCCATGATGGTGCGTGCTGGGTGGAGAGGACGACGGTATCAACGCGGACGGGCTTGCCGTGGTCGTACTCGACGGTGACCTGGCTCTTGGCGTCTGGGCGGAGCCCGACGATGGTCTCGTTGCGTCGGCAGTGGGCGTGCTGGGCGACGAGCTTGTGCGAGAGCATGATGGGCAGAGGCATCAGCTCGTCGGTTTCCTTGCAGGCGAACCCGAACATCATGCCCTGATCGCCTGCGCCCTCGGAGTCCACGCCTTGGGCGATGTCCGGGGATTGCTGGTTGATCGAGACCATCACGGCACAGGACTCGGCGTCGAAACGCATGTCGCCATCGGTGTATCCGATGTCGCGGATGACGGCTCGGACGATCTCGGGGATGTCTACATAGCCTTTGGTCGTGACTTCACCCGCGATGACGGCCATGCCTGTGGAGACCATGGTTTCGACCGCGACGCGGGAGTATGGATCATTGGTGAGCATCGCATCGAGGATGGCGTCGGAGATCTGATCGGAGACCTTGTCTGGGTGCCCCATGGAGACGGATTCGGAGGTGAAGAGCTGGGTTTCGGGCATGGCGGTGGTCCTTCGGGTGGTTCATTCGACTGAGCCGTTGTTTCGGATGAACGGATTATACCCTTGAAAATGAGGGAAGACCCACAGCGGGTGCCCCACAAAGAAGCATCAACTCCCAGAATCAACTCCCACTCCTTGGTGCCCGGGCGTGGGAGTTGATTCTGGGAGTTGGATTGGTCGGCGGGCGGGTGCCATGCTGGTGGCGTCTTCGGCACCTGCATGTCTTCTGAGACACAAAGACCTGCACATGCTTCGCATGAACAGGGCACTCTTGCCGATGGAGTTGTCGGGTGCCCCGACTCGCTCTCTTGAGCGCAGTCGGGTCTTGGGGATGTTCTTGGATGTACTTGTTCTCGGAAGTACCAAAGACCCGACTGCGCCGAAGACGGCGAGTCGGGGCACCCGCGAGAAAGGATGCAAGCCATCAGGCATTGGGATAGAGTGTTCATATAAGAATCCGATGTCTCTTGTGATCAAGGATGTAAATTTGTCGAATATTTCTTTGTATGGGGTTGGCGGGTGGATTGTCGCGGGGATCGGGGTGAGCCTGTTCTTGCTCGGGTTCTTTGCCCGCCGGGTGGTTGTCCGAAGCGAGCCTCAATGCGCCAAGTGTGGGTATCCACTCGATGATATCCCCCGAACCGAGGGCGTCGTGATCTGCCCTGAGTGCGGGCGCGAGCCTAAGAACCCGACCGAGACCTACACCCTGCGCCGGCGCAAGGGGCCGATGGCGATCGGGGCGGTGCTGTTTGTCGGGGCGTTGGTGCTCCAGACGGTGCCCACGATGCAGCGGCAAGGGTGGGCCGCTGCTTTGCCGATGTCGGTGCAGATTCGGATGTGGGCGACGGGGGACAAACGCCTGCGCGAGCGGGTTGCCGAGGCTTTTCGTAATGACACTATTCATGGGGCACATCGCAGTCGGCTCCGAGCGGTGCTCCTTGATGCGATGGGCGACCCAACCACCACCAAGCCGATCATCGACGATGCGGTCGAGTACCTCGACTACACCTTCACCAAGAGCCAAATCCTGGACGAACAGGACTTGGTGCAGATCATCGCCGATGAAACATCCAGAGTTGGTTGGTTGTACATGCGATACACGAGCCACTATCCCGCACCGCTCACGGGTGAACTCGCCGCGATTCGACGCTCACTTGCTCTCGACACCACAAACGAACCCGCCCAACGCAACGCCATCGAGTGGCTCATCCGGGCTCCGGTGGGTGCTCTTGATCTCGAAACTATCGGGCAAATCTTGATGGCCGAAGACAGTGATATTGTGTGGAAAATGGTGATTCAGTTCGACCACGCATCGAAACCTGTGATGGATGTGGTGATTGAATACCTCGATCACCCAGACGCCACGGTTCGTGCCCGTGCAATGCGTTGCATCCAAAACTATTACCGGCGAGTGAATACCAAGCCCATAAGCGTTGATTGGGCACCGATATTCGCGATTTTCAACGATGCCGATCAATCTCTCCGAGAGAACTCGTTCTTGATCATCGAAGACCTTCCTCTCGCTGTTGAGCCTTTGCTTGATGAACTCTTACGGAGCACAACCAATCCTGAGGCCCTCTCATTGATCATCGGCGAGGTCATCCGCCGAAACCCAGACCCAATCAATCTGACCCCCGCTTTGGCAGTGATCTCACGCGATGAACGCCATCCACTCCGTATACGACTCGAAGCGGCAGATGCGTATGGGCATGTTCGCCGACGGGCGCGGGCGGAAGATGAACCCGAGGATATTTGGTCGGTCTACGACGCGATGATCCTCGCGCTACGCGGGGGTGATTTCGATGCCGCCTTTGCCTTTGGGCAAAAGAATCAGCCCTGGGTCAACTCATGGGCGGTTGGTGCGATCGGACGCCTGCTCTTGGGCGAAGGGATCGAGCGGGATCAACTCGGGGAGTGGTTCGCCGGGCACCCGGCATTGGAAGCCCTGCTCGGGATGCTCTCGCCGGGGATTGATGAGCCAGTCGAGGCGTACCGCCGGTTGTTGATCGACACCCGTGATGATGAGTGGTACACGCCTGATCGGGTTCGTGATTCGATCAATCGTGCTCTGGAAACCTACTTTCCTGATGCCTTGGATGCTTCTCAACCCTGAGTTTCTGGTTTCACAGGCCTTCGCCGCTATCCTTGTCCATGCCCACCCAAAACAAGCGAAAACCCGCCCGCAACCCCGGCTCCAAGCGTCGGCTCACCTACGCCGACTCGGGCGTGAGCATCGAGGCGGGCGACAAGTTCGTAGGCTCGATCGGCTCGCTGCTGCGCAGAACACACGGGCAACGCGTGATCGACAACCCCGGTGGGTTCGCTGGGCTCTTTCGCCTTGACTACAACGAACAGCTCTTCAAGCACAACCACAAAGACCCCGTCCTCGTCGCCTGTGCCGATGGCGTGGGCACCAAGGTGCATCTGGCGATCGAGATGGGCATTCATGACACCGTAGGCATCGACCTCGTGGCCATGAATGTCAATGACCTGATCGTGCAGGGCGCGGAGCCGTTGTTGTTTCTGGACTACATCGCGGTCAACACCGTCGATCAGGAGGTGCTCTACGACATCGTCAAGGGCATCAGCGAAGGGTGCAAGCTCGCCGGGTGCGCACTGATCGGAGGCGAGACCGCCGAGATGAACGATCTCTATAAGCCCGGTGACTATGACCTCGCCGGGTTCAGTGTCGGGGTGGTTGAACTCAAGAAGGCGACGAACCCGCTGCGCGTCGAGCCCGGGGACATCATCATCGGGCTCGAATCCAGCGGCGTCCACTCCAACGGCTACTCCCTCGTCCGCAAAGTCATCAAACACGCCAAGCTCAAGCTGGGCAAGCCCTACCCCGAACTCGGCACCGAGCGGACACTCGGGGAGGTCTTGCTCGAACCGACGCGTATTTATGCCGACTCGATCGTGAAACTCCTGCGTGCGTACAAGGTCAAGAAGATCATCAGTGGCATGGCCCACATCACCGGCGGGGGCATGGAGGGCAACCTCAACCGGGCCATCCACGATCAGGTCGATGCGGTGGTTGACGAGCGATCATGGACGGTGCCTCCGATCTTCGATCTGCTGCAATCGAAGGGGAATATTGATGAAGCCGAGATGCGTGTGGTGTTCAACATGGGGATCGGGTATTGCCTGATCGTGCGTCCAACCTTCGTGGGCGCGGTGGTGCGGAGGCTTGAGAAATCGGGCGAACGCGTCCATGTCATCGGCAAGATCACCAAAGGCTCGGGCAAGGTGAAGATCAAAGGGCGGAAGAAGGGGAGAAGAGGGCAATAGGCAGTGGGCAGTGGCAGAGGGGGAGAGAGGGGGAATCAACTCCCAAAATCAACTCCCAAGCCCGGGCACCAAGGAGTGGGACTTGATTTTGGGAGTTGGATTGGTCGGCGGGCGGGTGCCATGCTGGTGGCGTCTTCGGCACCTGCATGTCTTCTAAGACACAAAGACCTGCACATGCTTCGCATGAACAGGGCACCCTCTCTCCCCCCCTCTCCCCCTCTTCTCTGCCATTGCCCATTGCCCATTCCCTATTGCCTTCTTCCCCTGAATACACTTGCACATGACCGAGCCAACCAAGACCACCGAAACCCGTATCCAAGAGCTCCAAGAAGCCCTCGGCTACATCGAGCACCACAACGAAACCCTCTCATCCGAGATCGCCCAGCTCAACCGCACCGTCGCCCAGCTCGCCCGCCGCTACGCCATGCTCGAAGCCCGATTGAGCGAGATCAACAACCGCGTGGTCGATCAAGACCCGGGCAATGTCCCCCCGCCTCACAGCGCCGGGCCCGACATCCCCAAAGACCCGCTCTAAGCGCGTGCATCCCTCGGCGGAGCCCCTGCGTATACTTGCTCATGAACCAGTCAGTGAACCAGTCAGTGAACCAGTCAGCAAATAAATCAGCCCTCAACACAGCCAGGTCGCTGCTCTTTCTCGTTATGCTCGCATCACTAAGCGCCTGCGAGCTTCAGCAGCGAAGAGTCGAAGTCGCCGAGCCCTCGGGTGCGGACCAATCGCTCGATGAACGGTTCGGGCTCTCAGATGATGCCCAAGACCCCACAAAGCGCGATCAGGAACTCGGATACGGGCGATGGAAAGCCAAGCCCGAGACCGCCGGCACCACCGATCCGACCTCGCCGAGCCGACGGGGCAGCGGGTGGTCGGGAAAGCCCTGAAATCTGCATGAGCAACTTCTTGTGCCGATAGCATTGCACAGAGCCTGATTCATTGACCAAATTCGGGTATCCTACCCTTGGATTCCTCGCACCGCTGACAGGAGCTCACATGCCCACACTCAAGGACCGGTACACCCAAGTCAAGCAACGCATTGAGGAGGCTGCCGTCCGTTCAGGGCGATCGCCCAACTCGGTGTACCTCATCGCCGTCACCAAGTTCGCCGAGCCCGAAGACATCCGCGAGCTCGTCGAACTCGGACACCGAGACTTCGGCGAGAACAAGGTCCAACAACTCGCCCAACGCGCCAGCGTCATCGAAGAATGGTTCGAGCGCATGAAACGCCATCCCCGCGTCGCCGGCGAGCACTCAACCTTTGATCCCTCGACCCCCGTCCGCTGGCACATGATCGGGCACCTCCAGCGAAACAAGGTCCGCAAGATCGCCGACCTCGTCCGCCTGGTCCACTCGGTCGATAGTCTGCGTTTGGCAGAGGAAATCCAGCAGATCGCCAACAAGCTCGATCGCACGATTGATGTCCTCTTGCAGGTCAATGTTTCGAACGAGGAATCCAAGTTCGGCGTGCCCATCGCCGCTGCCGGTGCGATCGCCGAGCAGATCGACACGATGATCAATGTCCGCGTCCGCGGGCTCATGACCATGGCCCCGCTCTGCGAGAACCCCGAAGACTCCCGCCCATACTTCGCAAGATGCAAAGACCTCTACGACGATCTGGTGCGTGATGGCGTCGGCGAGGGGCACTTCGATCTGCTCTCGATGGGCATGAGCGGCGACTACGAAGTCGCCATCGAAGAAGGCGCGAATCTCGTCCGTGTCGGCTCCGCGATCTTCGGCGATCCTGTCGAATCTAACCCCGCTGAATCCAACCCCGCTGAATCTAACCCGGTCGAATCCAATCAGCCCGAACTCGAATCGCTCTGAGTTCATTCAAAGGGGGTCTCGTGCATCAGCACCCAATCGTGAAGTGGTGCATGGCTCAGCCTCGCGTGCTCATCGTGCTCGCGCTGGCGGCGATGGTCTCGCCGATCTGGATCAGCATCGGGGATCATTCATTCAACGGGCGATCCGCTGCCCGGTACGCGGTGGTCTCGCAGGAGATGGTCAACACTGGCGATTGGATCGTGCCTCATTATCTTGGGCGCATCCATCTCACCAAGCCTCCATTGGTGTATTGGTTCGAATCGGCGTCGATCGAGCTCTTCGGGCACACCTTCCTCGCGGTTCGGCTTCCCTCTGCCATCGCCGGGACCCTGGGCATGCTGTTCCTCTTCTGGTTCGGACGCAGGCAAGTCTCGACGCGCGTCGGGCTCGTCGCTGCCGGGCTCTATTCGATCATGCCCATGACCATCTTCCCTGCGCGGATGACCGTCACGGATTCGATCGTGAATCTGAGCTGGATGTTGATCCTCTACGCGGGGTTTCTCCGAACCCAGCACCCCGGGCAGAAACGATGGCGAGCACTCTTCATGCTCGGCGCGAGCATGGGGATGCTCGCCAAAGGCCCGGTGCTTCTGATCCCCATCGGGCTCGTCTGGGTCTGGCTGCTCATCAGCGATGATGCAGAACGGCGACCCAAACGCATGGCAGTTTATCTATTCCAGATCATCCTCGCCATGCTCCCGGTGCTGCTCTGGGCCTACGCGGTCTATGTGAACGAGCCCAACGCCCTCGACATCTGGAAGCACGAAACCATCGACCGCGCGGTGGGGGCGGGCGATCATTCCAGGCCGATCTGGTTCTTCATCCCGATCCTGCTCGCCGGGTGCTTCCCCGCCAGCGCGATGCTCATCCTCCCGGGGATCAACCTGAGATGGCGACAGGCTCTCGGGTCGGTCCGCTCGGGCGGGCTCGCCGGGTTCTTGGGGTGGTCGATCATCGTGCCCTTTGTGATCTATTCGCTTATCTCGGGCAAGCTCGCGAGCTATCTGCTCCCGATCTGTAGCCCGCTGGCCTTGCTCAGCGCGATCATGCTCGAAGAATGGTTCACCAACGATCGCCCCGAGCCCGCCCCGGGGCGAAGACTGCCCGAGGTTCGCGTAGGGCTCTTGATTGGTACGGTGCTCTACATCACCGCCTTGGCACTGGGCGTTTGGCACTTCTATGGCCCCGAGCACATCGTCTGGGTCCTCGGGCTCGTCCCGGCGGCCTTGGTCGCGATCTGGCTCGTCTGTCATTGGTCTAAACGAGCGATCCGAGTCATCGGGATCGGCGCATTCATCGGCGCCTGGCTCGTGGGTTGGCTGGTCATGGAGGAGTTCGAAGATGTCGCCCTCTCGCAGATGAGCTACCTCGCCATTGCCCACGAGACCTTTGGTGATGGCGGATGGCAGGGGGAAACCGGGGTCTATCAGCTCGAAGACGGGACCATCGTCTGGGATTTCAACGGGAAGATCGAACATTTTCACACACCCGATGGGCTGCGAGCTAGGCTCGAAACCATCGACGAGCCGATCCTGATCCTCGCTGCAGCGAGCAACTGGAACCGCCTGAGTGAACTCGACAAAGCGATCTTCAACGCAGGAACGATCAAAGCCCGATGGGAGCAATGGCCCGGCGCGGATCAACGGTATCTGGTAGTGTGTGAGCCGATGACGACCAAGACAGACTGATCGCTCTGGTTCAATTCAATCTGAGCAGTTCAAACAGGACAGATCAGGAATGATTCGACAGGCTCTGGGCGACCATCGCGAGCTGCCCGCCTCGGGCGCGGGTGATGTTCATCTGCGCTTGGAGGTTTCGCCCCGGGCACGCGGTGTTGCGGAGTTCCTGATGTGTCTTGACCGCAGAGAGCGGCACATTGAACCGCTCCATCGCATACGCGACCATTTTGTTGACCGATTGCAGGGTGGCCTGGGTCGGTCGGATCTCTTCGTAGTTCCCAAACACCACGATGCCCAGATTCCCTGGGTTGTTGTATTTCACATGCGCCCCCTGAAGCTCAAGCGGGCGGGCCTGCCAGATGCGCCCGTTGGGATCAATCGCGAAGTGGTATCCGATGTCCGCCCATCCATTATTGAGATGCCCGGTGCGGATGAGCCTCATCCGCCGGAGCGAATCGGTGTACGAGCCAGAGGGCACCGGCATGATCGCGTCATGATGCACCGTGATCCGCCGAACCGCGTTCATCGGATCGGCCAACCAACGCTTGGGCTGAGAACTGGTCCATTTGGATCTCGCAATCACAAACGACGGGATCGACGAGAGGGATTCGCTCGGGGTAATGATCGGCGATTGGGGTGAGGGGGTCACCGGCGAGGGTGTGCGGGTCAGGGTGACGGGGTCTGAGGGGATCGGGTCGCCGATCGAGCCGTTGAGCTTCTTGTTGCGGCTCTGTGCTGTCGAGTTGCATCCCCCGAGTGAGCCGATGCTCCCCAAAGCGACCACACCCGCACTGGCGCGAAGCGTGATGCCCAGCATTGATCGCCTGGATTGTGCAGGCTTGGATTGCTCGGATTGTGCTCGTGATGGAGGATTTTGCTCTTTGCTCACACCTATTCCTTCGGCTATTTCCGCCCCCGAGGTGCAATCCTATCAGAAAGAACGCCCACCAGCACACGATCTTTGTGTAGAATCAATGAAATGGGGAGATCGGCCAGACCGGCCGGGCCTGAATCTACGCAAGAGGATGAAAACAATGCAGAGTCAAGAGATCGTTGAAGGGGCAGTGAATACTGCCGAGACAAGCAACGCGGTGGTCACGGGGTTCAGCGAGTTTGTCTCGCGGCTGATGCACGGGGACATGAGCGGCGACACCTGGCTCCTGCTCTGGGACTCAGCGGGCAAGCGCCTCGCACTGGCGATCGTGCTCATCATCGCTCTGCTCTTTGTCGCAGGGTGGGTCCGAAGGATCACCGCCAAAGCCTGCGCAAGGGCCAAGGTCGAAGAAACCCTCGCACGGTTTATGGGCAACATGCTCCGGTATCTCGTTCTCTTCGCGGGCGCAATCGCCATCATGGGCACACTCGGGATCGAGACCACCAGCTTCGCCGCCGTGCTCGCCGCTGCCGGCTTTGCGGTGGGCATGGCCCTCTCGGGGATGCTCGGCAATGTGGCTGCGGGTGTGATGCTGCTCTTCTTCCGTCCCTTCAAGGTCGGCGATGTGGTCAGCGCGGGCGGCGTCACCGGGAAGATCATTGAACTCGGGCTCTTCACCACTGCCTTCGATACCCCCGACAACCGACGCATCATCGTCCCCAACAACTCAATATTCGGCGGCACCATCGAAAACATCTCCCATCACGAAACCCGACGCGTCGCGGTATCGGTCGGGACGGACTACGGCGCCGACATCGACAAGACCCGCGAGGTCCTGCTCGCGACAGCCAAGGCATCGCCCGATGTGCTCGATGATCCTGAACCCGGCGTCGTCCTCACCGGGCTCGGCGGCTCGTCGATCGACTGGTCCGTGCGGGTCTGGGTCAAGGCGGAGGATTTCTGGAGCGTCACCGATCGACTCACCCGCGATGTGAAGTACGCCTTGGACAACGCCGAGATCGGGATTCCGTATCCCCAGATGGATGTCCATCTCGACGGCAAGCTCGCGCAAGATTGAGTATCTTCGGTAGCACAGGCGTCCCGCCTGTGTTCTTTGTTTTCAGATATTGATGGTGCATAAAAAGTCATCACAGGCGGCCCGCCTGTGCTACGGGGCACTGCGCGTCCGCTCAAGCCACTTCGACCAGATGCTCAAAACCAGCAGCATGTAGAGCCTCTGGGAGTGATCGCGCCCGTGCCAGGGGTTGATTGATTTCTCCCCCGCAGCATCATGCTCGCGGAGCATCTGGCTCACGAACTTCATATTGATCTCTACCCCCGCATCAGCTAAGCCGGGGAACGGGTCGCTCGATTCGAGGTGATCGTAGAGGAGTTGTCGCATGTCGCCATAGTCTGTGCGGAACCACTCGCCGATGGGAATCGCGAATCCTTGCTTTGGGCGATCGACGATGTGGTCGGGGAGGTATTTGCGGGCGACTTGTTTGAGCAGCCCTTTGCGCTGGCCGTGGGGCATGATGTGTGATAAGCGGACATATCTCATGCGCTCGATGAGTTCACGATCAAGAAATGGTGCTCGAACTTCGAGCCCTACGGCCATAGATGCGGTATCTGTTTTTCGGAGAAGGTCGTTCGGGAGATAGAAGCCGAAGTCGTGGTCGATAGGGTGTCCACGCATGTATGGGAGTTGCATTTCGGCAGGGTATGGAACATCCATAAGTTTGTGGAGATCCGACGAATCGAAGATCGAGATGATCTCGTTGTAGCCCTCATGGCGAATAGCACGAATAGCTCTGGCCTTCATGGTTTGTTGCGAGTTGGGGTCAGATTCGTCTTGGTTAGATATGCTCAGCAGACGCCCCAGCAGTGGGAGTTTACTGAGTTGGTGTATTTTGGGGCCGTAGAGATGACGGTTGTATCCGGCAAAAATTTCATCCGCGCCGTCTCCCGAAAGTGCAACCGAGCATAGTTCCTTCGCAGCTTTCGATACCCAGTAGGTGGGCAAGAGTGAGCTGTCACCAAATGGAAGCCCAAGTTGTTCGATGAGTGAAACAAGATCGGATGCCGGTTCGGGAGAGCATTCAATAACCGTATGATTGAGTCCAAGATGCTTTGCCGTTTCAATCGCTTGCTTTGATTCATCGAATGCGATGGTGGGCATTCGTATCGTAAGGCATTTGATATCTGGCGATATCGAATGTGCGTGAACTGCAAGTAAAGCCGAATCAATGCCGCCAGACAAAAAGATGGATAGAGGAACATCGGCTTCCATTCTTGAGAGGACTGCTTGTGAAAGCAGAAGATCCACTTGATCCGCGTTGATTGAGTTTGTTCGAGTCTTGGGCTTCGTTTGCGATCGGACTGGTCCGCCTGCGATGAGTGGGTTGTTCATATCTCGTCGATAATCAGGCATCACCCGAGGCTCATCCGGAAAGAGTTCCTCTACATGCGACAATCCATAGTTTGACGAGTGTTGGTATCCCCAGCGGATCCACGAGGGAAGTTCAAACTTTGCTCGTGAGTCGATCAAAGGCACTTGATGCGATGCGGCAATAAGCTTCCACAGGCCGTTGGGTGAAGACGAGAAAACGCAGCCATCGTCGTAGTAATAATAGAGTGGCTTTTCTCCCACTTGATCGCGGGCAAGGTATGTCGAAGCGTGGGTGCTGTCCCATATGCCACAAGCCATCATGCAATCCATTTGGCGCTGTGTGTCGAGTTTCCACTCCCGCCACCCATGCACCAGCACCTCCGTATCCGAATGATCCGTCTCGAACACATGCCCAGCGGCTTCAAGTTCGGCCCGCAACTCCCGGTGGTTGTAGATGCAGCCGTTGAATACGACGGCGACGATTGGTTTATTGGGTTCGATCTCGCTGGCGATGATCGGCGTCTCGCCGGGTTGGTAGGTCAGGTCTGGGCGGAGTCGATCGCCGTCGTGGACCATGGGTTGGTGCCCGCCGGCGTGGTCGATGATGCTCAGTCGGCGGTGGACGAGGGCGACATCGACGATGGTGCCGTCGGGGCGGGTGGTGCGATCGCGGAACCGCCCTTGCCCGTCGGGGCCTCGGTGTTTGATGGATTCATCGAGGATGTCGAGCCATGCTTCGGGGATGGCATCGAGTGGCGGCGGGGGTGGGCCGTCGTTAGGGTCATGGATTTTGATGATGCCCGCGATGCCGCACATGGTTAGTTGGCGTCCTCGCTGGCGGGTGCAGGCTTGGGCACTCGGCGGTCGTAATCTTGGAAGGTGCCCGAGCGATAGCCCCAAACGGTGTGCACGATCCGGGTGATGCACATGGCGAAGATGAACGAAATGACGAACGCCCAATCGGGTGCGATGGTGGTGAGGTGTTGGAGGGCCCACATGCCGCCCATCGCGAGCAGAGCGAAGATGGGTACGAGTGCGAACCGCTCAGCCTGCACCTTGCCGGCGTCGAGGAGGAATTTTTTCGCTTTCGATCCGTCAGCCTCCGGCTCGATCGGCTCGATGAGCCCCTTGGCGCGTGGTGTCCAATGGTTGGCGATCCAATGGAGCCCGAAGTAGATGAAGATGTCGATCGAGGTATCGACCAGATACGCCAGCACCGAGATCAGCAGTTTTTTATCATGCCCGACCCATCCTGAGATGAGCATCACCGGGTATTTGGCGATGGCGATGGCGATGAGCCCGGCGACGAAGATGTTGAGGTTGATGTTGACGACGCGCTTGCGCTGATAGAAATGGAAGGCGCGTTTGGGCATGCGGAGCTTTCAGAATGATCGGCGGATGACCGCGTCGGCGATGAGTTCGAGCATGGATCGCCCAGCAGATTCGGGTAGATCTGCGAGTGCGTCTTTGGCCTGCTGCACGAAGGACTCGGCGAGTTCTTGCGTTGCTTGGACCGACCCGGTGGATTTGATCGCTTCGGTGATCTCGGGGAAGACCGAGGTATCGCCCGAAGCCGCTTTTTGCAGCAGCATGAGCGAACGGGTGCCGTCCATCACGCCGGTTTTTTCGAGGTGGTGAATGACCGGGAATGTGAGTTTGCCCTTTTCAAGGTCCTTGCCGACGGATTTGCCGACCGATTCTTCGGTGCCCAGCAGGTCGAGCACATCGTCCTGAATCTGGAACGCGATGCCGAGTTTCTGTCCAAAGCCTTTGAGCGCGAGCGTGGTGGGGTGGATGGACTGGTCGAACCCGAGGGTTGCCAGCGCGCCGAGTTCGCACGCTGCGCCGATCAGGGCAGCGGTTTTGCGTTCGAGAATTTCGATATAGGTTGCTTCGTCGAGCGAGAGGTTCTCGCGGTTGTGGAGTTGGAGGAGTTCGCCGGTGCACATGACCGCCGAGGCGTTGCCGACGATTTGGGAGGGGACCGGCGAGTTGAGCGACGAGCAGAGTTCATACGCCGAGGCGATGAGGTAATCGCCAAGGATCACCGAGACCTCGTTGCCCTTGAGCATGTTGATTGTCTGCCCCCGCCTGCGCATCTCGGCCTCGTCGAGGACATCGTCGTGGACGAGCGTGGCCATATGCACCATCTCGCAGACCGCGCCAGAGATGATGTGGGAGTGGGTGATGATCTGGTCGTGTGATTGATCTGCGAGGAGTTGGTCGGTTTCTGGGTTGGCAGCTGCGCCGCAGAGGAGCACGAGGGTCGGGCGGAGCATCTTGCCTCGATATCGCTCGATGTAAGAACACATCTGGTCTACCGGAGGCAGATCGGACACGAGCTGACCGGCGAAAACAGTTTCAACACGAGGCAGCGAGCTGAAGATCAGGTCTTCGAGCCCGCTGAGTTCTTGTGGGATATCGAGTACGCCTTGCATATGGAGGGTTCCGTTGGGAGGGATGATTCAGTCGTACGCGACAATATAAGAGATAAACGCGGGGTCTGCGGTGCCTTGGAGTGTTGCTTCGTACTCGCCGTTGCCTTCGCCCTCGTCGTCTTCGTCCTCGCCTTCCCAGTACACATGCACATTGGCAAAGCCTGCCTCGCTGAGCAGCTCGCGGATTTCTGGCAAAGACCAGAGTCTCCAGTGGTAGACGAAGGCGTCCTTGATTTTGGTTTTATCGGGGAACTTGAAGTGGATTCGGCATTCCATCTCGCCGGTGATCGGGTTGAAGTGTTTCTGTTCCCAGACATAGGTGAATACACGCCCCGGGCCCTCGTCGATTTTCTTCTTTTCCTTGGCTTCGAGCATCGCTTCTGAGCCGCCGTAGTGATCGAGGAAGAAAACGCCGTCTGACCCAAGGCTCTCGCGGACCGCCTTGAAATAGTTGCGGAGCTCATCGCGGGTCTTGAAGAGCCAGTAGCTGAAGTTCATCGCCAGCACAGTATCTGCGCCCGCCGCATCGCCCGGGGTCAGGACATTGCGGTTGATGAGCGAGATGCGTTTCTGGGCGTCGATGTCGAGTTTGAGGACATGGGTCTCGATGCCATAGTCGAGCGTGGGCTGGTCAAGATCGAGCCCGATCGCGGTATTGGAGGCTCGCCGACGGACCCATTCGGCGGAGGTGTTGCCTGTGCCACAGAAATCTTCGCGGAGGGTGATCGCTTTTCGCCCTCTTATCTGCTCGAAGGTCTCGTCGATGAAGTCGATCTCGGCTTCGACATTCTGGACGGAGAGCTGGTAGAGTTCGTGGATATTGGTATTCGACGCCGACCACGCTCCGGATTGGGCCGCCTTTTTGGCCGCCTTCTCTTCGAGTTTTTGCTGCCTGGATGATTTATTGGGCGTATTGGGCGTATTGGACATAGCAGTGCTCACACTCATTGGTCGATCTCTTTCAATACTGGGAAAAAGCCGGGATGCTCGGTGGACAATGAACCGAAATCTCTCTGAGGAATCATAGTGGCGATCGGCTCTTGATTCTCATTATCAGACGGAATCCATCTCTACGAAGGATAGTGCCAATTCAGTCCCGGCGGGCTACACTGGGTATCTATTCTGCAGGAAAAAAGAGGATCAATACCCATGCATCTCACCATGGTCGGAACCGGATATGTTGGACTCGTCACCGGGGTCTGCTTCGCCAACTCAGGCAACGATGTCATCTGCCTCGATGTTGATCCTGACAAGATCAAAAAGCTCGAATCAGACATCTGCCCGATCTACGAGCCCGGATTGACCGATCTGATGATCAAGAATCGTCAGTCGGGGCGATTGACCTATACCCTCGACAAGAAGCACGCCTATCAGTCCGCCGAGATGATCTTCATCTGCGTCGGCACGCCTTCGGATGACAAAGGGCACACCGACATGACTTTCATCGACGGCGCAGCCGACGATATCGGGCATGCGATCAAAGAACTCGGCCCAGATGCCAAAGCCAAGATTATCGTGGTGAAATCAACCGTGCCTGTCGGCACGACCTTCCGCGTCCGTGATCGTATCAAGGATATCGTCGGCGACATTCCCTTCCATGTCGCCGACAACCCAGAGTTCCTCAAAGAGGGCGACGCCGTCACGGACTTCAACAAGCCCGATCGCGTTGTTGTCGGGGTCGAGTGCGACGAGGTCGGCGAGACCTTCCGCGATTTGTACGATCCATTCGTCCGCAACGGGCACCCGATCTTTGTGATGGATGTGCTCAGCGCCGAGATGGTCAAGTACGCATCGAACAACTTTCTCGCGACCAAAATCTCGTTCATCAACGAGATGGCCAACCTCTGCGAAGCCTACGGCGCCAACATCAACCGCGTCCGCGAGGGCATGTGCTCCGACTCGCGCATCGGGCACGCCTTCCTCCACCCAGGGCTCGGCTACGGCGGGTCGTGCTTCCCCAAAGACACCCTCGCCTGCATCATGATGGGCGACAAGGCCGGGGTCAATACTCAGCTCTCCAACGCAGTCCATGGCACAAACGAACGCCAACGCAATATCTTCTTCAACAAAATCCTCAACCACTTCGGAGGCGAATCAGGATTGCAAGGGAAGAAGGTCGCATTCTGGGGCTTGGCCTTCAAGCCTCGTACAGATGATATCCGCAAAGCCCCCGCCCTCACCCTCGTCCGCAAGGCGCTGGGACACGGCGCAGTCTGCACCGGGTTCGACCCGGTCGCAGCCGAGAATGTGGGCAAGGAGATGGGCGACACGATCGAGATCATCGACGACATGTACGAATGCTGCAAGGATGCCGACGCTTTGGTGATATCGACCGACTGGGCCGAGTTCAAGAGCCCTGATTTTGATCGGCTCGCGAGTGTGATGAAGGGCAAGGTCATCTTCGATGGGCGGAATCTCTATCGCCGCCAGCATCTTGGTGAACTCGGGTTCCATTACTACTCGGTCGGGCGATCGCCCGTCAAGCCTGTCTAACACGCGTTTGCCATTTCTGATAGAATGGTGCTATGAAACGACCTCATGATGATCGCGGAGTTCCTTGCGGAATCGCTCAACTGTCGTCCAAGCAGATCGGTTGGCGTGCGCTCGGATTGCAATCTCTTACCAAAGACCCGATTGTCAAACGCGAACAGGGCGCGACGGCTGTTCGAGAAACGGTTGTCGCGTTGGCTGGTGGTGGTGTAGGATGGGTATTTTGGCAGTTCATGATCAGCCCGATCACCAAGCCGCTGGTCGATGATCTGCTCGATTTTCTATTTATGATAATCTTTTCGATTGTCGTTGCGATGGTCTTCTGGTATTTCTTGCTCGGGTGGATTAGGCGAGGACGGTTCGCAAAGATTGCCGAGATTTTTCTCTCGCAAGGGCATTGCGCATCTTGTGGCTATCTGCTCGATGATCTCGCGACTGAATCTGATGGGTGCGTCGTGTGCCCAGAATGCAACGGGGCGTGGAAGAAAGAGCGGGTCGGGGCTTGCGAGGGTGACGAATAGCGCCATGCCTTTGGATATACTCGGCGTATGGATTCCATGCTCGATCAAGTGGTGCAGGCTGAGTGGCTTGATTCAGTCGACGCACTCGATGACGGGGCGGTCGATCTCTTTTACATCGACCCCCCCTTCAACACCGGCAAGACCCAAAGGGCCGATGCCGGGTCGTATCAGGATTCATGGGCGACGACCGATGATTGGGTCGCGTGGTTCCGTGACCGGATCGAAGCCACCATCCCCAAGATCAAGCACACCGGGTCGATCCTGATCCATGTCGATTGGCGGACTTCGCACCGCGTCCGCGTGCTGCTCGACGAACTCCTCGGCGAGGACCGTTTCGTCAATCACCTCATCTGGCGATACGGGCTCGGCGGGTCATCGCCTCGCCGATTTGCACGCAAGCATGATGATATTTTGTTCTACTGCATTGATCCAGATCGGTATTTCTTTGAGCCTCCGATGGTGCCCGCGACGAGCAACCGGATGAAGGGGCAGCTCAAGAAGGCCACCGATGTGCTCGATATCCCGACACTCAACAACATGGCCGACGAGCGCGTTGGATACCCGACACAAAAACCCCTGGCCTTGCTCGAAATGCTCATCTGGGCGTGCTGCCCACCGGATGGCTTAGTCTACGACCCGTGCTGCGGCTCGGGGACGACGCTTGTTGCAGCGAAGAAGCTTGGGCGGGCGTATTGCGGGTGCGATCAGAATCCCGAAGCGATCAAGGTCGCTACCGATCGGCTCGAGTCACTGATTTCGGGTGCCACTACTCGCCCGTAGGGCGCAGTAGTGTTCTTTGATGGCCAAAAAACCATCGCACTACTGCGCCGAAGACGGCGAGTAGTGGCACCCAGATTTCATCGACCGATGAAATCGGGGCCCAAGGCAACGCGAGGCCCAGCGCTGTTGAGCAGCCGGGCCTCGCGCAGAGAGGGAATGGTGGTGGGGGGGGAGTTATCGTCTACGACGGGTCGCGAGCAAACCGCCGACCGAAAGCAACGCCAACGATGATGGGGTTGGGACGAGCCGGACATTGTCAAGATCAAAGTCCACGACCAAAGGCGTCACCAATCCATCAGGGCGTTCGACCGAGACTTGCAAGTTGCCCACCGCTTCCATGACCGAGGCATAAAAATCAAATGTCGGAGGCCCCTCAAGCGTGAGCAGCGGGTTGTCGAAGTTCAGGTCATAAGTCAGCGTCACCCACTCGCCGCCGGCGACAAACGAAGGGAGTTCGATGCCCATGCCGGGAAAGTTGTTCGAGCCCGCGACGCGCAGAGCGACATTGAGATCAATATCGGCGTTGTGACGGAAGTCAAAGCTGATCTGATTGATCCCGCCGGCGAGGTAGTTGCCGACGAACGCATCGCCCGAAGAATCGAAGTTGTCCTCGCCTCGGAACACGCTGAGCCCGAAGGGGCCCGCGCTGTTGAGATCGGCGGTCGATGAGATGTACGCGCTGCCGTCGAGTGCGCCCGTGGGCACATAGGTCGGGGCAGCGAACGAGCCCTGGAGCCAGTTGCTATCGCCGGTCTCAAAGGTTTCGATGACAGGCACAACGCCGGCCAATGCAGACGAGGCCGAGAGTGTAATCGCGGTAAGGATGATGGTTTTCATGTGTGCTCTCCTGTGTGATGCCCGTCTCAACGATTCGACGGGTGATGGTGGTTTGTGATGGTGGTGGTGGGGGGTTATCCTCCCGCGAACGCGGAGAGGAATGCGGAAATATCGAAAAAGTTGAGTGTGCAATCGCCGTTGAGATCGGCGTCAAGGTTTCCATCGCCCAAGTCCGAAAGGAACGCAGAAACATCGAAGAAGTTGAGCGACCCGTCGGAGTTGTAGTCCGCCGGCGAACCGATCCGCACGCGGAGGGTGAGCGTCGGGGTGAGCCCAAAGATTTGCGCGATCGGATTCTCGCGTGTATACCAGAACGGGTAGGCGATCTCGCCATTCCCCCCGTCGGGCCCGCCCGAGGCCGCGTGAAGTGATGATACCGTAAATCGCACCTCGCCGAGCGCGAGCCCGTTGGCGAGATACGCACGCACGAGCGGATCACAGAGCGCGACATCAAAGGTGAAGGTGGTGTCCGCCGGGACGATCTCGCCGGGCGCGACGGCATCGGTCTGCCCGATCGCCAGAGGCGTGGGATCGAACTCCTCCTTGAGATTGTTCGAGATATCCACAGGTGTCTCATCGACCGGGAAGTACGCCGCGAACGCATGGCGAGATTCCTGCACCGGCTCGACCGTCGGCGCACCTCCAAAGGCAGTGAACTCGCCCCAGGTGGTTTGGTCGAACCCATTGCGATACCCCATCGCCCATAGATGCACCGGGCGACCAAGGTCAAGATCGAGCGAGTCGTCGAGTTCGAGGTAGGTGTCGTGCGTGTCGTAGGTGGGGTCGTAGGGGAAGGTGTCGCCGTTGGTGTTGGTGATGGTGACGATCGCGCCCAGCACACGGTATTCCGATGGATCAAGCCCGGCGATGATCTCATTGAATGTCTCGAACCCGAGCACGAGTTGCGCATCATGATCGTCGAACCCCGCGAGTTCGACCGCGCCGAAGGTCGGCGCCGAGAGCCGGGTGCCCGGCGAGCCGTTGAACGGATAGTTCCACCGATCGAGCGTCGGGGCAGCGTATTCAATCTCGATGACCTGCCCATATGCCGAGGCAGCGCTCATCAGTGAGAGTCCCAGAGCAGGAATCGTCAACGATCGGGGCAAAGTCATGGTATTCTCCTTGGAATCGTGTCTACCGGCAAAACTTACTGTAAATCAGGAATCACGCTTGTTCTGCTGTAAGCATACTCCTACAGTTGAGAGTGAGTCTCATTCACATCGGCAATTTGGTCGAATTAACTGAAATTCAGTCTCAATTAGAATCTGAATCACCGATAAAACACGCCAGGAAAGGATGACAGGCATGAGAAAGGATCAACTCAAACTGAGATCGCACCCGCGTTGCACCGGGTTCACGCTCATCGAACTCCTCGTCGTCATCGCCATCATCGCGACGCTCATCGGCATCCTCCTGCCCGCGTTGGGTCATGCCCGCAACGCTGCCCAGGCTGTGCGCGAGCAATCGGGGATGCGCCAGACCATGATCGCGTACATGATGTATTCCGATGACAACCGCGACAAACTCTTGACCGGGTTCCCCGACACGACCATCTGGAACAAGATGGTGCAACGCCAGACCGATCCGCGCGATTTCAACGGCGTACAACTCGGTCAAACCATCGGCTCACGCTACCCCTGGCGGCTGATTTCGTACTTCGATGGCAACTTCGATGCGCTGTATCAGGATTCGCGCGTCGTTGACACGCTCGCCGAAGCGGTCGATGCGCCGAGCAACTCCGCAGCCGACCATGCGCTGCGGTATGTGATTAGCCTCTACCCATCGTTCGGGCTCAACTCCTACTTCGTCGGCGGCGGGGCATCGGGCGATCCGATCCCCTTTAGCGATATCGGGCGGCAAGTCTTTGGAGATTTCCATGTCTCGAAAATGTACCAACCCCGCCGAGCGAGCAACCTGATGGTGTTCTCGTCCGCCCGTGATCTCGCGAGCCCGACCTTCTTGCCCGGGTATGGCGTGGTGGAGGGTTCGTTTATTGTCAAGCCGCCGTATTTGTACTCGACCGCTGGGCGTCAGTGGGAGACGACCTACAACGAGCACACCGAGGCCCCCGAGCGCAACGCGGGCCGGGTCTCTCTGCGATACAACGGCCAGGGCATCGCTGGGATGCTCGATGGACACGCCGAGCAGTGGGGCTGGGAAGAGTTCAACGACATGCAGCACTGGGCCGATCAGGCGACCGGTCCAGAATGGATGCTTGAGCCCCGGCTGCCATAAGTGAACTTCCCGGTGGCCCGGCTCGCCGAGCCGGGTCTTCTTTCAGATGCTTCAGATCAATCAAGAACCCGGCTCGGCGAGCCGGGCCACCAAATACCGCGTGATCTTGGAGTCAGGCACCGCTCGGTCGACCTATCCTCTCTGACCATGACCGACACCCAATCAACAACGATTGACCTCATTCACGAACTCGAATGGCGCGGGCTCCTCAAGGACTGCACCGACAAGGATGGGCTCCGCGATCATCTCAGAACCGGCACGCGGAAGATCTATGCCGGGTTCGACCCCACCGCCGACTCGCTGACCATCGGCAACCTCGTCCCGATCATGTTGTTAGCCCATGTCAAACGGGCAGGGCATACCCCCGTCGTCGTCATGGGCGGCGGCACCGGATTGATCGGCGACCCCTCGGGCAAGAGTGCCGAGCGGCAGATGATGACCGAGGAGATGGTCCAGCACAATGTCGATTCCCAACGCCCGATCTACGACGCCGTGCTCGGCCCAATCGCAGGCCTAGATCATTCCATCCTGAATAACTTAGAATGGCTACGCGATCTCTCGTTTCTCGGTGTGCTTCGACTGTACGGCAAGCATTTCAGCGTCAACATGATGATGCAGAAGGAGTCCATTAAAGAACGACTCAACAACCGGGAGCAGGGGATTAGCTATACCGAGTTTTCCTACATGATTCTACAGGCATATGACTTTCACTACTTGTACAAATCCCATGATGTCACCATACAGTTGGGGGGAAGTGATCAGTTTGGGAATATCGTCGCGGGGATATCGCTAATTCGAAAAATATGGATTCAAACCGCACTTTATGAGATTAAGAAGAATCGCCCAGAAGAAAACGAAGATTTTATCTTACTACCTGATGAGAAGCATGAATCCATAGAACTCCCGGCGGACAAGAAAGCTTTCGGCCTCACCGCCCCCCTCGTCGCCAAAGCCGACGGCGGGAAGTTCGGCAAGACCGAGACCGGGGCCATCTGGCTCACCGCCAATCGCACCAGCCCCTACGCCTACTACCAGTTCTGGCTCAATGCTTCCGATGATGATGCCGCCAACTGGATCAAGGTGTTTACTTTTATGCCTCAGGGAGAGGTCGAAAGTCTCATCGCTGCCCACAGCGAAAACCCCGGCAAGCGGGAACTCCAACGCACGCTCGCTCAAGAAGCGACGACGATTCTGCATGGTCGAGAGAAGATGCTTGTCGCGGAGGCTGCAGGCAAGGCGTTGTTCACCGGCGACATCAACACGCTCGATAACGATACTTTTCTCGCGGTCTTTCTCAGCGTCCCGACCACCGAGCACGCCAAGGCGGAACTGGCGGATGGGGTCGATATGGTCGGGCTGCTCAAGGAGATCGGGCTCGCCTCATCGAACCGCGAAGCCCGCGAGTTCTTGAACGAAGGCTCCGTTTCAATCAACGGCCAGAAGATCACGATTGATACCAAACTCACTGAAGATCATTTGCTCCACGAATCCTACATCGCCATCCGACGCGGCAAGAAGAAATGGCACCTGACCAAGTGGGCGTGAGTTCTTCGGTAGAACGGGCTTCCAGCCCGTTTCTTTATGTGGTTGTTTTCGTCTAAGAAACGGGCTGGAAGCCCGTTCTACCGAAGAGAAGATGCCTCACATCGACAACAACAAATGCTCCACCGCTCTAGGCGATTCGCCTTGTCCTGTCCGTGTGCTCAAGAGCGTCGCGTGCGTCATCGAGAGCACCGATGGGTAGTCGATCGGTGCCCGCTTTGGGCCGACCCCGGTGCAGCATTCGATGAGTTGATTGGCCAATGCGATCTCGGATGAATCAGCATCTTTGGTTTCGGGGCTGGTGTATGAATCAATCATTTCACCGACGGGGTTGAACCATTTGAACCCGTCGTTGTTGGCGATGATGTGCCCCTCGGTGCTCATCAGCGTCATGCGGATCATCGACGCGCCGACCTGGTCGGTGAGGAACAATGTTGAGCATCGTCCATCGGAGAACCGGAGGTTGAGGGTGAACTCGCCGTGGAGATCGCGGAGTGATTGGCCTGGCAGCGGGTGCATCCCGCGCCCGGCTGAGGGCGAGATGTAGGCGGCTTCGATGATGTCAGGAATCCCGATCAACGAACGGATCAAATCCATCGCATCGAAGAGCCGAGCCCCGAGCGAGCCCAGCGCGCTGGGCATGCCGATCGTGATCGCGCACGAGCGGATGGGTGCGAAGGTCTCGAACACCGTACACAACTCATCAATCATCGGCGTATATCGAGTCATCGGCATCATGTGCGCGAGCTCGTTGAGCGCGCCGGTTTGGAGGGCTTCAGCGAAGGAGGTGCCTCCGATGCCGTTGGCGGTCGCGGGGATGGGTTCGAGGGTGGCAACGCAGACATTGCGGGCATGGGCAGCCTTGAGCCCGTCGAGATCGGCATCCTGCGCCTGGTCAGCGAATCGTGCGGGGGAGCCGAGGAGGATCAGATCTGCATCGGCGCTGGCGAGCGCATGGCGCAGATCATCAATGGGCTCGCATCCCAGATCGGATGCGACCTGCCCGATCCGCGCCGAGTCGGGCGAGCCGGCGCCGACGAGCTCGATATCGGCGCGTTCGAGCACCCCTTTGAGGGTGGTTGCCTGAGCGGGTTCGAGCCAGAGGATGCACCGGGCTTTGGACATATCCAGATTGTACGCGAAAATCCGGGATTCTGCTTGCGAACTCGGGCATTTCCTGAGCGTATAGTTCACTGATGCAGCAAGGCGACTGCTCGTTGGTAGCTGGTTTTCGGATCGGTTCACCAACGGGAGGAAAGTCCGAGCACGGCAGGATACGGTGGTGGGTAACGCCCACCCGGCCCAACAAACCCGCAAGGGTGCAGCTTGGGTCGAGGGAAAGTGCCACAGAGAACGAACCGCCGATGGATGGATTGATCTTCGGATCACCCCATCACAGGTAAGGGTGAAAAGGTGCGGTAAGAGCGCACCGCCCGATTGGTGACAATCGGGGCACGGTAAACCCCACCGCGTGCAAGCCCAAGCAGAGTCATGTGTGATCCGCACGAATGACTCGGGTAGGGTGCTGGGAGCATTGTGCTCCTCATCGTGTTGGCAACAGCACGGGCAGAGAAATAGTCGCCCACGCGATCAGGTCTGATCCAGAGCCCCCGTCATAAGGAGTGGATCAGAAACCAATCGCGGGACAGAACTCGGCTTACCAGCTGCATCAAGCTGCGAACACGCCCCGCTGGGAAACCAGTGGGGCGTGTCCAATTGTGGAAGACGCCAGAAGGAAAAACCGGGGTGCAAAAAAGGGGGGCAAAAAAAGGTGCACCCGGCAGGGGGGGCCGCCGGGTGCGAATGGTCTCACGGGGGGGTGAGACCATTGAGGGATCAGAAGATGGGGAAATAGTTTATGGGCATCCCAGTGCAAAAGCACTCAAAAAGGCGGAAACATCGAAGAAATTGTACGCTCCGTCGCCAGTAAAGTCGGCTGCGGGGTCGTTGGAGGCGAAAGCGCTCAGGAATGCTGAAACATCGAAAAAGTTCAAGAATCCATCCCCGGTTAGATCCGCCGGGCATGGGATCACGCCGAGGGTGCCGTCGGGGTTGATATTGTGGGTTTCGATGTCGGCGGTGCCGGTGCTGCCCGATTGCCACCCAGCGATGACAAAGCCTTCGGTGCTCAGCGCGGTGGTCAATCGTGATCGCGGGGCGGGATTCGATGCGACGGGATTCGGATCAAGATTCCACACTGGGCTTCCGTTTTCATCGAGCCGAGAGGCATGCACGGTGTCCATACCAAAGCTGAGCCCGCCTTCGATCCAGGTGGTGACCAGATCGCCTTCCATGATCTGGAGATTGATCGAACCCGATTCCCGAGAATCGGTGGGGGAGACGGTCTGTCCGAAATCACCCCAAATCCGATTGCCCGCCGTGTCAAATCGTTGCGCAGAGACCCCTTGCCAGCTTTGGTTGTTGCTCAGTTCGACCCATGCGACATACAGCGAGTCGGTCGCAGCATCATATCGTGCGGCTGGCGAAACACGCTCACCAGCAGCGGTCGAGCATCGGGTTCCGTTGTGTGCGAAGAGTTCTGTGCCATCGCTTGCGAGGTGCTGAGCGAATACATCGAGCCCGTTGGCGGTGTCGTACCACGAGAAGACCGCCCCGCCTGATCCATCGGTGTCGAACTCGGGGAAGTTGCCGAACTGCAACGATCCGCCATCAAACACCACCGCCGGCGATGCCCATGCGTCGGATCCGTCCGTGTCGATTTTGAGTGCGTAGAGATGCTTGGGATCGAAGAAGGCTGCGAACTGGACCCATGAGAGGACGACCGAACCCGCGTCTGAGCCGTGCATCGAGGCGAGGTTGACACTCGATCCCCCCGGATCGGTGATGGTCTTTGTCCAAGCGATGGTGCCGTCTGGAGCGATCTTGGCGAGCATGGTGTCGGCGTTATTGATCCATGCGATGACCGATGAGCCGTCGGATGTCGCTGCGATATCGGGCGATGCGACGAAATCAGTTCCATTGGAGAACTGGACGCCGTTGGGTCCCCATTGAGGCGATCCGTCGGGCGCGACGCGCTGAGCAGCAATGGTGACCCCCCCGAGCCGGGTATCACGGAAGGCAAGGATCGCGTAGCCGGCGGTGTCAACATCGAGATCATAATCTTGTGTTGAGGAGAAGTTTCGGTCGGCGATCACGATGCCGTTGTGTGCCCACATTTCATTGCCTTGTGAATCAAGGCGTTGAAGCCGAACATCGTATCCGGTGTTGCTGGTGAACCAACTGATATAGCAACCGCCATCGGGTGTGGGTGCAATCTTTGGTTGAACTTGTTCGCCCGGGCCGTCGGCGACGACCATATGGATGGCGGAATCAGGCGACCACTGGGCATGGGCGAGGGGTGTGCAGAACACGAGAGAACCCATAAACAGGGGGGCGCATTGTGTATATTTCATCCGACTTACTCCATGCGAGGCAACTATTTGATGTGATGTGCGTAGCACATTTCAGCATCCCAAAACAGGTTGGTATTATGGGATGTTATTCGCAAGGCGAGTATAACAGGTTTCGTCGAGTTCTGTAATAAATTACAAGAATTTTCGTGGTATTTTCGATGATGATGATTGATACTGATGCTTGAGGAGAGATGGGTTGCGATCAAAATCCGAACAAGATAAAAACCGGCCGGCGGTCGTCGTTGAGCATGGTCTGCTCGACACACCTGAGTCGGTGGGGAATCGGCTGCGTGTTTCGATTCGGCGAGTGCTCTCAGAGGTTTCTGAGTGTTCGTTGAGGCCTTCGGAACTCGCCCGTCGGCTCGATGTCTCGCGGGTGATGGTGTCGAGGCTGCTCAGCGCCATCGGCAAGGATGACCCGCTCGATATGCTCACGGGGATCCCAGGCCCGGAGTCATTGCGATCGATTGTCCGTGCAGCCGAGCGGTGCGCCGGGGGCGATCAACACATCCAATCAGCGTTTGACGCGATCAATGACTTTGATCAACTGATCCGAGATCAGTTCGGAACACGGGCAGCGCTCAATGCAGCCCTGAGTGTCGGGCATGCCCAGACGCGTGAGCGGTTCGAGCAGTCGAGCCGATATCAGGTATTCAAGGGGATGAGTCAGGTGCTCGGGGTGCAGAGCAAGGTTTGGCTGACCTGTATGATGCTCACGCCGAGCAAAGACAACGATCACGGGATCGACATCACCACGATCCACGGCACCTGCGGGCTCCGCCGACTCCGCCCAGATATGCCCATCCACTTTACCTATGGCATCCCGCCTAAATATAAAGATATGCGCCAGTCGCCAGAGCGGATGCGTGCTGGGTTGACTCCGTTTTTATCGAATATGCCAGCGCCGTTGAGTGTGGTTGAAGAGAACGGGCAGATCATCAATACCTTCGCCCCTGAACTTGGCGGCAAGGACGCGCTCTATGACATGCTCGCCGAGGTGCATGTGCCCAATGGGTCAGATCGGCGTGCGTCAACGGGGCGGAGTTGGCGGGGGACCTCGGTGATTCCAGATGTGCCGGTGCTGACGCTGGTGAGCGATGTGATTATCCACGGCGATATCTTCGAGGGCATCGACCCGCAACTCTTTGTATACAACACAGTCAGCCGAGGCGGCGCGGATATCGAAGACCCGAAACGCGATGTCGATCGTGTGATGACCGATGACCAGATTACTGATCTAGGCTCCGGGCTCGCGAACCTCGCAATCGCTGAGATTCCGCGGTACACCGATATGGTTGCCTATCTCAGTGCTCAGCACGAACTCGCACCCGAAGGCTTTCGCACCTATCGGCTCCAAGTGCAGTACCCGATCTATGGGTTCCAATATGTGATGGGTTTCAAGGTGGGCAATGGCGAGCCCGAAGGGGCGAGTTAGCCCGCCTCTGACTGTTCAAATTTCACCAAATAATCGCTTCCCCCGCAAGAGGCTCTCACATCATTGTCGTTCTGCTCCGAGTGCTGATCTTTGCACCTGAGCATGTGATCGTGACGCGAGAACTTTGTAGGACTGGGGGGGGGGGAGTTTGTCTGTGAATATGAGTTGCTTGAGCCGACTTAAGGAGCCGTCGTCTTTTTCCGCCCCGCAAGCAGCACCATCGCCCCCAGCGCCACCACCCCAACCCCGGGCACCAGCCAAATGTTCTCACGCTCCATAAACCCAATCCAGAACATCGGCATCGCGATCACAATCACAATCCACGCCGCGATCGGGCTGATGGGTTTGCCGTCAGCCTTGAACTGGATAAACCGATAGGTGATAAAGGTCGGGAAGACTAAGCCATAGAACCCCATGAACGAGCGGTAGACGATCTCGCCGCCGGTGAGCGAAGCGTAGTCAGGCAGTTTCATCGCCCCGAGCCCCAAGAGCCCCGCGATGAGCAAGACGATGAAGAGGAGTGCTTGTCTGGATTGAGCACCGGGGATGGTGCGGATGCCGTGGTAGTGGACGCGGAAGGTGAAGACCCACTGCCCGAGGATATGGATCGCCAATGCCGCGCTGAGCCAGGGCGGGAGGATCATCGTGTCAGGGTACGGCTCGCCGGTGAGCGCCCACGCCATCACACCAGCATAGCGGGTGGTCAGCACGATCATCAACGCGAAGAAGAGCACGAACCCGATGGTGAACCCGATCCTGCCGTTGCGCTGCGTGTCGAGTTCTTGGCGGGCGTGGTGGAAGGTGATGTCAAGGTAAGGCGCGAGCGCAAATCCAAAGAGCATCACCGGCAGCATCCACAACGGCGCGATCGACCCAGCAAGGGGAGCCGCCTTGGCCATCTCGTTGGTCGCCAGGGTGATATCGGGGAAGATGAAGGTCGCGATGAGCACGCTGATGCTGAAGGTAATCAGCACCGCTGCGACGCGAGGCATGCGATTGAAACGCAACGCCCGCTGGGAGATGATCGCAAAGGCAATCACCACGCCCGCGACGATCTGCATATACACCCGAGGCATCGGAAAAGCGATGCGGACAAAGTTCATCAACCAGAGCATCCAGAACACATGGAACGCGAGCGTGATGGCGGAGAACCACCAGATGACTCCGGGATGCCTCTCGACGAACCGAACCGAGTCCGCCCGTGATCTGAGCACCCACCCCATCGAGGCAGCCCCGATGACATTGGGGATCGCGAAGATAATGAACCCCATCCATCCCATATCCCGCATCAAAATCGCAGGCAGGAACATCCCGATGCACCAAGTCCACGAGCACGCGAGATACGCGCCCCAGAGAATCGGGGATCGGGCATGTGGAATCGAGGGAGGTGCAGCGTCGCTCATTTTTTCTCAGACCCGCGTGTTTTCTTGGCTTTGTGATGCGCTTTGGGCGTCACATGGAAGGTCGCGGTGCATCGCCCGACGCGCTTGGGCTTGGCGGGCTTATCGCCAACAAGTTCGGCTTCCTCTTTGAGCTTCTGCTCGCTCATCGGCACGAGCACTTGGACGATGTCCATCCGCACCGAGATATTGAACTCGCTGCCTTTGGCGACGAGCGCCTCGATATCATCGAGCGGCGTCATGCGATACTCCGCCGGCCCATGACACGGGCGGAGGAACTTGTATTCGAGGTGTTTGCACACCACCGTGTAGTCCCCGCCACAGACCGCGAAGACATAGTTGCCCCCGGCGATCTCGGAGTTGCCAAGCAGCGCCGCCCCGGCCATCGCGTTGTACCAGTTTTTGTTGAATCGTCGGAACGGGAGCGTCGCGCGATAGGTGCTCGCGTCGGACTGCATCGTGATCCCGGATCGGAACGCATAAGGCAGCCAGATCATCGAGCACACCCGGTTCCAGAAGTTGTTGCGGGTCGAAAGATTCGAGATAAACGCCTCGGCCCGCTCGAAGAGCGTGCGTTTGGGTTTCTTGATCTTCTCGGGTGCAGATTCGCTGCCAGCGTCCGCTTGAGACGACAACTCCACCGCCTTGGGCTCAGTGGGCGTGGGCTCTGCGGGCGATGGATCGCTCGATTCCGGGATGGGCGTGGTGGTCTTGGCGGTCATGGCTTGCAATCTGATTATAGTGCGATCATTGGGGAAACAAGCCCCTTATTTCACATCTTCGACAAGCGTGTACCACCCCGAATCATCGCTCCTGACCCGGTAGCACGGGTTGGCGGGCTCATGATCGAGCACCAGCATCCAATTCCGCTCGGCTGCCTCTTTGAGGAACCACCCCTTCGTAATCATCGAGGTAAAAGGCTCCACATCGTACGAGAGCGAATAGACCTCGCCGATGTGATGGTGCGTGGGCATCACATCGGGGGTAAACACGATCGTCCGCCCCTGCTCATCGGTAAACATCACCGCCTGCTGCCCCCAGGTATGCCCCGGAACAAGGAAAACATGAATCCCCGGCAAGACCTCGCTCATCCGCTCCTCAAGTGGTGCCTTGGGCAACTCGCCTTTGGAAGGCTTGCGGTTGAGCGGATAGGGACGCTTCGAGTCGACCAATCGCAACCGGGCCTTGCCCTCGCCGATCGGGAGTTTGTCGTCCTCGAAGGGCAGAATATGATCGCGATAATAAGTCTTGGTCATCACCGAATCATTATTCCGCGCATCAACCCATTCTCGCCGTTGGACAATCATCTCCGCGTTGGGAAAAGTGAACTTGATCGAGGTGCAATCGCCCGAGGCTGCCCCCGGCTTGGTCGCTTCCCAGTCCGCTTCTTCGCCCTCGCGGGCTTTTCGGGTCAATCCACCAGCATGATCGAAATGCAGGTGGGTGACGATCGTCGCTTCGATATCGTTGACATCAACCCCCGCAGCGATGACCTCAGATTCGACGGTTCTGTTGTCGAGCCCGAAGATTGTGGACATTTTCTCGCTCAGTTTATCCCCGGTGCCCGCTTCGATGAGGTATCGGTGAGACTTGCCCGTCGCGGGGTCGGATTCGACCGATTCGAGCAAAATGCAGTTGTGCATCAGTTTGATGCGGTTTTTGTCGTCGCATTCGATCGATCGTGACCAGATGACTTTGGGAATAACCCCGAACATGCCTCCCCCATCAAGGAGGAACTGCCCGGCGCGGAGGAGGGTCCATTTGTATTGCATGGGCATAGGGTAGGTCAGATCAGCCCAAGATTCGTCAGAGTCACCAGTTCAGGGTTGCGAAAGATGCCCTATTATGCGATACTCAGTGTCCAGCGAGTTGCTGGGAATGTTTCGTGGGAGAAACCGAGATGGATACGCAGTTTGATGTCGTGATCGTGGGCGGCGGGCCCGCCGGTTCAACCGCCGGGTGCCTGCTCAAGAAGTACATGCCCAACCTGAGCGTGCTGATCCTCGAAAAAGCCCTCTTCCCCCGCGATCATGTCGGCGAGAGCCAACTCCCCATGATCGGGCGGGTGCTCCAGGAGATGGGGTGCTGGGAAAAATGCGAAGCCGCGGACTTCCCGATCAAGGTCGGCGCGACCTATCGGTGGGGCAACTCGGACGAACTCTGGGACTTCAACTTCGTCGATCCTGAGCAGGTCGAAGAGCTCACCCGCCCGGGAATCTACTCCGGCCCGCGCGTCTCGACCGCCTGGCAGGTCGATCGAGCGGTCTACGACAAAATCCTGCTCGACCACGCCCAAGAACTCGGATGCGATGTCCGCCAGCAATCGCAGGTATCCAAGACCGTGCTCGATGAGTCGGATTCAGATCGCATCGACCATCTGTTGGTCAAACCAGTCGAAGGCGAGCCCTACGAGGTCCGGGGGAAGTACTACATCGACGCATCGGGTGGGATCGGTGTCCTCCGAAAAGCACTCGGCGTTGCGGTGGACTCGCCGACGACCCTGCAGAATGTCGCGTTCTGGGATTACTGGGAGAACGCCGAGTGGGCCGTCGAAATCGGCGTCGGAGGCACGCGCGTGCAGGTGCTCTCGATCGGATCGGGCTGGCTGTGGTTTATTCCCCTAGGCCCGACCCGCACAAGCATCGGGTTCGTCTGCCCGGCGTCGTACTACAAAGAATCGGGCAAGACCCCCGCCGAGATGTACGCATGGGCGATCGAGCAGGAACCTCGCGTTCGGGAACTGACCAAAAACGCCACCCAGCGGGGCGAAGTCGAAGGCACCAAAGACTGGTCGTTCCTCGCCGATCGACTCGCCGGAAAAAACTGGCTCCTCGCAGGCGAGAGCGCTGGGTTTGCCGACCCCATCCTCGCAGGCGGGATGATGCTCACGCAAACCGGCGCACGCCACGCAGCCTACACCATCCTCGAACTCGAACGGGGTCGCCATGATCCCAAATGGCTCACCACCCATTACGATCTCACACAAAAGCGCCGAATGAAGCAGCACATCCGGTTCGCCGATTTCTGGTACGCAGGCAACGGGCAGTTTACCGATCTCCAAGAGCACTCCTCCCAGATCGCCAAAGACGCAGGCATCAACATGCGCCCCAAAGAAGCCTTCCGCTGGCTCTCGACGGGCGGTTTCGCCGACGATGCCCAGGGGGCCGTCGGAATCGGAGGCGTGGACCTCGGCGGGGTCAAAGCACTCGCTGCCCGATTCGGAGGCAAGGACGAACTGGGATGGGAACTGAGCAAGTTCAACCAGTTCAAGCTCCAACTCACCGGCACAAAGAAAATCGCCACGCCCTATCTCCAAGACGGGCAGATCGTCCCCGCCATGAGCTTCGAGCGAGGCGGGCGATTGCTCCCGTCCTACGGCATGTTCAATGTCGTGCTCAATGTCCTTGGGCGACAGACAGAACTCCAAGAGATCATGGGCGATATCAAATCGACCTGCAAAAAGAAGTACGGCATCCACGCGCCGCTCCAAGAAATGATCTGCATTCAAGTGCTCGAATCCATGGTGGCCGACGGCTGGGTGATCGGAAAGTTCAACAAGAAACGCCCGCTGATGAACTTCTCAAGCTCAGCAATCAGCGGCAACTTCACCGCCAACGAAGATGAACTCACCAAACGAATCGAATCCGCCGCAGCGGGTGATGTATAAATGGAGAAATGGAAGTGTTGGCTTTGCGTGTGATTCATGATGCTTTTTAGAAAAAACTTCAATTCGATTTGACAAATACCCGATACTGAATACAGTCACCCGCTATGAACCAGTTCCACACCAACATGAAATCGATCAAATCGAAAGCCAAAGACGCCAAACGCGTCTGGGTTGCGATGTTGGTCGAGGTGTGTATGAACTAAGCAAGTTCAACAACCAAGCCCAAGAACAAACGCACCCCTGACGCATAATCAGGGGTGTTTTTCTGTGTATCCGTTTTACAAACTCGTTCCAACCACCAAGGAGAATCAGCCATGAACCAGCCATCAGCACCAGCAGCAACCATCGAAGCAACCTGTCCGGAATGTGACGCAGCGGTCGTCTTCGACCGCTCGCCGCTCAACGGCGAGATCGCCAACTGCACCGACTGCACCGCCGAGCTCGAAGTGATCTGCGCCGACCCTATCACCCTCGAACTCGCGCCCGAAGTCGAAGAAGACTGGGGCGAATAAGCCTGTTTTTTCGGTCCATATGCTCGAATGAAGGAGTCAACGATGAATATTGCCATGACCTATACCCGATTGCGCACCGAAGAACGGATGCTGCTCGATGCGTTTGAGCACCTTGGTGTGCAATGCACGCCGATTGATCTGCGGACGGTCGTTTTCAACCCGCTCGATCCCCTTGAGGGAGGGGTCGAGTGGGGAGATTACGACGCGGTGATCGATCGCTCGGTGAGCCTGACCAACACGCTGGTTGCTGTCGAAATGCTCGAACACTTCGGCATCCGCTGTGTCAACCCGCTCGGTGCGATCGAGATATGTTCGGACAAGCTCGCAACGACGCTCGCGCTCGTTCGGGCGGGTGTGCCCACGCCTGCGGTTCGGGTCGCGACCAATGCCCGCTCTGGGCTCGAAGCGATTGAGCACATCGGGTATCCGGCGGTCATCAAGCCTACGGTCGGGTCGTGGGGGCGATTGGTTGCGCGGGTCAATGACCGGGACGCTGCCGAGGCGATCCTTGAACACCGCGAACTGCTCGGCTCCGTCCAGCAGCAGGTGTTTTATGTCCAAGAGCACATCGACAAGCCCGGGCGAGACATCCGCGTGTTTGTTGTAGGCAACGAGCCCATCGCAGCCATCGCCCGATCGAGCGAGCACTGGGTGACCAACACCGCCCGCGGCGCGCGGGCTGAGGGGATCGAGTTGACCGCTGAACTTCGAGAAATCTGCATCAACGCATCTGCTGCGACGCAAGCGGATATCGTGGCGGTGGATCTGCTCGAATGCCCCGAGCGTGGGTTGCTGGTCAATGAACTCAACCATTCGATGGAGTTCCGAAACTCGACCGAGACGACCGGGGTGAATATCCCCGAACTCGTCGCCCGCCATGTGGGGCAGATCGCTGAAGAGGCACGAGTTGAATCGGAGATATCGGTATGACGACTCGCATCTCCATCGTCGGCGGCTCGGGCTATACGGGTGGCGAACTCCTGCGACTCTTGCACGGGCACCCGCAGACCGAGATCGCCCAGGTCTCGTCGCGCAGGCTCAAGGGTCAGCCGATCCATCGCTCGCATCCAAACCTGCGCGGGCATGTCGATACGCTGTATTGCACGCCCGATGAGATCGAGCCGTGCGATGTGCTGTTCTTGTGCATGCCTCATGGCAAGGCTGCGGGCGAGATTGATCGTTGGCGAGCGCTCGCCCCGTTGGTGATTGATCTCTCTGCCGACTTTCGGCTGCGCGACGCAGATAACTACCAATCGTGGTACGGCGATGTTCACCCATCACCCGAAACCCTCGCCGAGGCGACCTACGGGCTGCCTGAAGTTTCCCGCGATCAACTCGGTGGCGCAAGTCTGATCTCAGGCGTCGGGTGCAACGCCACCGCGATGACCCTCGCGCTGCTACCACTGGCAAGAGCGGGATTGATTAAGCGGGCGATCGCTGATCTCAAGGTCGGCTCGTCCGAAGCCGGGGCTGAGGCAAGTGCAGGTTCGCACCATCCTGTCCGCGCTCGGACTGCAAGAACCTACTCGTCATCGGGGCATCGCCATCTCGGTGAGGTGTTCCAATCGCTCGGCGAGTTCGATCTCGACGCCACCATCACCGCCATCGACATGGTGCGAGGCGTGCTCTGCACCGCCCACATCGAATCGACCGAGCGCCTCGAAACCAAAGACCTCTGGAAGCTCTATCGACAGGCCTACACCAACGAACCCTTCGTGCGCATCGTCGTCGATCGGTCTGGGCCGAACCGGTTCCCCGACCCGCGCATCGTCGTCGGGTCGAACCATGCCGATGTCGGGTTTGCGATCGACGAACGATCGGGCAGAATCATCGCCCTGTGTGCCATCGACAACCTCGTCAAGGGCGCAGCCGGCTCGGCGGTCCAATCCATGAACATCGCACTGGGCTTTAACGAAACCGCCGGGCTCGCCTTCCCCGGACTCCACCCTGCATAAGGACTCTCAAATGACCACTACCCACACCCCCCACACCATCGTCATCAAGGTCGGAGGCGGCGAGGGCATCGACCCCACCGCCCTGACCGCCGAAATCGCTGAACTTGCTAATGCTGGCAGCCGGGTCGTGCTTGTGCATGGCGGATCGCACGAAACGAATCAGCTCGCCGAGGCACTCGGGCATCCGACCCGGACCATTGTCAGCCCGAGCGGCAATCAAAGCCGACGAACCGATCGCCAGACCCTCGATATCTTCAAGATGATCTACTGCGGCAAGGTCAACAAGACCATCGTCGAACACCTCCGAAGCGCAGGCGTCGATGCGGTTGGGCTCTCGGGGATCGACGCGGGGATCTGGATCGGTTCGCGCAAGTCGGCCATCCGAGCGGTCGAAGACGGGCGCACGATCATCATCCGCGACGATCTCTCAGGCAGGGTCGAATCGGTCGATGCCGATTTTCTCAATCTACTTCTTGATGCTGGGCGTGTGCCGGTGTTGACGCCGCCGGCGATGACGCCCGATGGCATCGCGATCAATGTCGATGCCGATCGGGCCGCCTCGGCAACGGCACGGGCATTGCAGGCCGATGAACTCTTGCTGCTCTCGAATGTTGCGGGCTTGCTCCGCGATCATACCGATCCTGATTCACTGATTGAAACGGTCGAGCATTCCATGCTTGAAGAGGCACAAGCCGCTGCCAAGGGGCGGATGAAGAACAAGGTACTCGCAGCCCAAGAGGCCATCATCGGCGGCGTTCCCCGCGTCACCATCGGCTCGGCGGGTGGCATTCGCCCCATCGAACGCGCCCGGGCCGGGGCGGGGACAACCTTTGTGCAGGGAGTCGCGTTATGAACGAAGAAGTCCAGTTGTTGTTCGATCTTGTGTCCGCCCAGAGTTTCTCAGGCAGCGAACAACCCGCTGCCGAGGTCGTTGTACGCCATGCAGATTCATTTGGATTCGAGACTGAGATTGACGAAGTCGGCAACGCCATCGCCCACCGCGGCGCATCGGCCGATGATGCCGAGGTTCATGTCGTCCTGCTCGGGCACATCGACACCGTGCCCGGTGAGATCGAAGTGCGCATCGAAGACGGCATCCTCCACGGTCGCGGGTCCGTTGATGCCAAAGGCCCGCTCGCGGCGATGCTCATCGCTGCGTCGCGCGTTGAGTTGCCCGATGGGGTTCGATTGACGGTTGCGGGGGCAGTAGGGGAGGAAGCCGCGGGTTCGATCGGCGCTCGTCATCTCGTCGAGCAATGGCGACCCGACGCCTGCATCATCGGCGAACCCAGCAGCGCACAAGGTGTCACACTCGGATACAAAGGTCGGCTTCTCGCAAGGGTGGCCGCCGAGTGTCCCAATACCCACTCCGCGGGCAAGGATCCGTCAGCGAGTGATGAACTCTTCGCGTGGTGGGGGGTGGTGGGGCAGCGCGTCGATGCGTTCAACGCCCGTCCGACCCGGGCGTTCGATCAAATCCAGGCGAGCATTCAAGGGATGTCATCGTCATGCGATGGGCTTACTCAGCAGGCGATTCTTGAGGCCGGGTTCCGGCTCCCGCCGACGATGGGGCCCGATGAACTCATCGCGCTGCTTGAATCATTGCCCGCCGAGCACATCACCATCGAGTTCTCCGGACCCGAGCACGCCCACGCGAGCACCCGCAACGACCCCGTCGTTCGCGCACTGTCCTCAGCGATCCGATCGCTCGGGTTCACGCCTCGCCCCAAGCTCAAGACGGGTACCGCCGATCTCAATGTCGTCGCGCCGATCTGGCAATGCCCCATCGCCGCCTATGGGCCGGGCGATAGTTCCCTCGATCACACCCCGATCGAGCATCTGCATCTCGATGAATACACCCAATCGATCGATGTGCTGATCCGCGCGATCAACACGCTCGCCTGCGAGTTGGTCGAATCAAAGGCAACGATTCAATCCGTGTGATCGGGATATTTATTGCTCGGGTTCGCCCAGGTGGTCACGGAGTCGCTCGGCGAGCCGGGTGCCGACGAGTTGTTCTTCATCGATGACCTCGTTGGCACCCACCGCTTCGAGCCCTGAAAAATAGCGGTGATATCGTGCGCGGACCAGAATATAGACCTCTGGCGAGAGCGTGCGGATCAGTTTCACCGTTGCGATCGCGGCTGACGGATCCGGAATCGCCACGATGACCGCTGCTGCCGATTCGACGCCGGCATGTTCGAGCACATCGCCCTGCGTTGCATCACCGATGGTGCCATCGAGTCCGATTCGATTCGATTCGGCGATGGTGTTTGGATTCAGATCGATCACCATCACCTGCTTGTCGATGTCCTTGAGCGATTCGCCCACCGCTTGCCCTGCCGGGCCGAACCCGATGATAATCAGATGATCGCCGGGCGTTGTCGGCTTCTCGGCGGTGCTCATCGGTTCGGGTTTGATGATCCGCCATCGGCTTATCAGCTTGACAATCATCGCCGCCACGCTCGGTGCCATCGCGACGAGGTAAGGCGTGAGGAACAAGGTGGTGATCGTCGCCGAGATAATCAGCGAGAAGAGCTCGTCGTCAATCACCGTCCCGCGCCCGACTGCTGCGAGCACAAACGAGAACTCCCCGACCTGCGCTAGGCAGATCCCCGCAGCGAGCGCGTTGGTGTGGGTGAGCCGAAAGGCACGCAGGGTGATCCAGATAATCAGTGCCTTGCCGATCACGATCGCCGCGACGAGCGAAAGCACGGCGGGGAGATGATTGGCGAACCATGCCGGGTCGCCGAGCATGCCGATGGAGCTGAAGAAGAGCGTGACGAGCAGGGTCCGGATCGAACCGATATCCGCACGAATTTGTATCGCAAACGGCGACTCGGCCAAGATCATCCCCGCGACAAACGCGCCCAGCGCGGGCGATAAGCCGAGCTTGTGCGATCCCCACGCCGAGCCGAGCCCGGTCACGATCGCGAGCAGAATCGGGAGGTCTCGGTTCTTTTTCATGGACTCAAACGCGAGCGCCTTGGGCACGACCCATTTGAGCACGACATAGAGCACGCCGACGAGCACGAATGCCAGGCTCAGCGATCTGAAAATGTCAATCCCAACCTCCCCGAGCGAGCCCTTTCCGCCAAGGATCGTCACCAGCAGAACCAAAGGCACCACCGCGATGTCCTGCATCAACAAAATACCCAGCGCGTGTCGCCCATGATGGCTTTCGAGTTCAGAGCGAGCAACCAGAAGCCGAAGCACACACGCCGTGCTGCTCAGCGCAAGCACCGCCCCGATCGCCAATGCGGTTCGCATCGAGACGCCGAAGAGTGCCGCCCCGCCCGCACCGACTCCGAGCGTGAACACAACCTGCGCCGATCCGCCCCACAGGGCTGCCGGGCCCAGCAGGCGCAGGCGGGCCCACGAGAACTCGAGCCCGATGGTAAAGAGCAGGAGCGCGACGCCGAGCTCGGCGACGGCGCTGACCTCGGACGAGCTTGAAATGAGTTCAAAGGCATTGGGCCCGAGCAGCGTTCCAGCCGCCAGGTATCCCAAAATTGGGCTCTGGCGAAGCTTCTCACAGATCACCCCAAGCACCAGCGCGGTCGAGAGGAGAATCAAGATATCAAAGAGTACATTCCAAAGGTTCAAATCAGGCTCCACCGCAGGCGTCCTTGCCCGGCACCATCTTAGCGACTCTGAGCCACCCGAATGGCACAGGCTCTGGCATGATCTGGTACAGTAAACACTTGAGATGGTTGAGCGAATCAGTGTTCACCACTTGGTGGGCAACTCCCTCCCGTTTCATGCCTGTATTTCGATGTTGAGCCTTGGGCTGGCGGTTCAGGATGGCTCAACCGCTGGGGCCCTTCTGGCATTCTTACCAGGCAAGAAAAAAATAAAATAAGCATCGGAATGTCCGCAATGGCGGGAAATTCTTGTTATGCTGGAAGTATAATGTCGATACGAGTGTCCGCAATAGGGCTCGTTCGGGCATGAATATGGAGGATATCAGAAGATGAATGCATCTCAACCACCAACTCGCAAGCCTCCGGTCGCCGGCTTTTTCGTCGGAATCGGGTTCCTGATCGTGGCTGTCCTGATGGCCATGATGCCCTCGAATGTGGATATCCCCATCGTCGATCAACCAATTATCCCCACCGAGCAAATCGTCCCCGGCGCGTTCCGGGTCGCTCTAGCCGACCCGCCTATGGTCAATCTGGGCACCTATGACCAACGCTGCAATGACTGCCACGGGCTCTTCGAGAACGCCCGGGCACCGGATCGGGAACTGACCCAGCACACCAATATCGTGCTTGAGCATGGGATCAACGATTCTTGCCTCAACTGCCACGATCAGGACAACCGCGAAAAACTCGTCCTCCGCAATGGTGAGGCCATCGGGTTTGACCGGGTCGAGTTGCTCTGCTCCCAGTGTCATGGCCCGATCTATAACGATTGGAAACTCGGATCCCACGGCAAGACCATCGGCTACTGGGACACAGACCTGGGTGAAGCAACCAAACTCACCTGCTCGCAGTGCCATGAGCCCCATAGCCCTGCCTATGAGCCGATGGTCCCGCTGCGAGGGCCCAACACCCTCCGGATGGGCGATCAATCGGGCGAGCACGAAACAATTGATGAGCGCAATCCGCTCCAGCGTTGGCGATTGATCGACAACGATGCGCACAAATCATCCCAAGAGCACGGGGGAGACCACGAATGAAACTTCCCATTATGAACAATCAGGAGCCCGGTGAGCAAGATGGATGTGGGTGTGGCACACGCAGCTACACGACCCGCCCGGGGATGACCCGGCGGAGTTTTCTCCGCCGAGGCACCGCAGCAACCGGCGCGGTCGCCGCGATCGCCGCCTCGCTGAGCCCATTGCGAGAACTCACCGATACCGATGATTTTTCCGTCGCCAAGTTCATCCAGAAGCACTACAAAGAGATGGACGGCAAGGAGATGGCGTCGGCATTGACCAGAATCTCGAATGAGGTCGAGAAGCGGTACGATGTTCGTCCCAATATTCGCGATATCAAGCCGATGGACGGCGTGGAGTTTGTTTACGCATTGAATCTGACCCGGTGTATCGGGTGCCGAAAGTGTGTCCATGCGTGCGTGGAAGAAAACAACCAGTCGCGGAGCCCGGAGATTCAATACATCCGGGTGCTCGAAATGCCCCGAGGCACTACTGATATCGAGCAGGGCAACCATCATTACGATCGCCCAACCGTCCCCGATGAAGATCATTACTACATGCCGATCCAGTGCCACCAGTGCGCCAATCCGCCTTGTGTCAAGGTGTGCCCGGTCGAAGCGACCTGGCAAGAGCCCGATGGCATCACCGTGATCGATTACGACTGGTGCATCGGGTGTCGATACTGCGAAGCGGCGTGCCCATACTGGGCGAGAAGATTCAACTTCACCAAGCCTGAGATTCCCAAAGAGAAGATCAATCCAAACATGAGCTATCTTTCGAATCGCCCGCGCCAGAAGGGCGTGATGGAGAAGTGTCATTTCTGTCTCCACCGCACCCGCGAGGGCAAAATGCCCGCGTGTCTTGAGGTTTGCCCAACGGGCGCCCGCAAGTTTGGCAATGTGCTCGACCCTGAGTCGGATGTCCGCAAAATCCTTGAAACCAAGCGGGTCTTTGTGCTCAAGGCGGATGTCGGGACACTCCCGCGGTTCTTCTACTACTTCGATGAACGCGATCCGATCAATGAGAAGGTGCCTACCGGCGTGCCGATGGAGGGTGAGTCATGAAAGACCTGATCCGTGAATACCCAAGGTTTATCTGGCGATGCTTTCGGCTGAGCTTTGTTGGCGATTGGAAATACTACACCTGGATGTTCACCCTCTCGGTGATCGCGCTCTTTGGGCTCAACGCCTATGCCAAGCAGTTTGTCCAAGGGCTCGGCACCACTGGATTGACCGATCAGGTCTCGTGGGGGCTCTACATCGCCAACTTCACCTACCTCGTCGGGGTGGCGGCTGCAGCGGTGATGCTCGTGATCCCGGTGTATGTCTATAAGAATAAGGAACTCCACAATCTCGTGATCTTCGGTGAGCTCCTCGCCGTCGTCGCCATCATCATGTGCCTGCTCTTTATTATGGCTGATCTTGGTCGCCCTGACCGGTTCCATCACATGCTCCTGCGGTTCAACTTCCCGATCTCGATCTTGACCTGGGATGTGATCGCGCTCAATGGGTATCTGTTGCTCAATCTGCATATCTGTGGGTATCTCATCTACTGCGCCTATAACAAGCGCACGCCGACCAAGAAGTTCTATATCCCCTTCGTGTTTATCGCGATCGCATGGGCGATCAGTATCCATACCGTGACGGCCTTCCTGTATTCCGGGCTCGGGGCTCGCCCGTTCTGGAACAGTGCGGTGATCGCGCCCCGGTTCCTCGCCTCGGCCTTCGCTGCCGGGCCCGCGTTGATTATCCTGACGCTTCAGGTCATCAAGGCGAGCACCGGGTATCCGGTCTCGGAAAAGGCGATCAAGACACTCAAAGGGATCGTCACCATCGCGCTGGGGATCAACATGTTCCTGCTCGGGTCCGAGGTCTTCACCGAGTTCTACACCGGCACCGCGCATTCGGTCTCGGCCCGGTACCTCTTCTTCGGGCTCGACGGCAACGCCGCCCTGGTCCCCTGGATCTGGTCGGCGATCGCGCTCAACACCTTCGCGCTTGTTGCGTTGCTTACCCCGATGAGTAAAAAGCGGTGGATCCTCAACGCCGCCTGCGTGGCGATGATTGTGGGCATCTGGATCGAGAAGGGCATGGGGCTCATTGTGCCCGCCTTTGTCCCTTCGCCGATCGGCGAGTTGGTGGAATATGTCCCCACCATGAATGAAATCTTAGTCTGCACCGGCATCTGGGCCTTCGGGCTTTTGATCTACACGATCCTCGTTCGTGTGACGATCCCTGTGTTGTATGGCGAACTCACTGTGGACACGGTGTATCACACCGAACCCGAACCCAAACTGAAGACAACGGCTGGCGTCACGCCGTGAAAAGGAGATGGTTATGAAACGCAATAAACTGTTGCTGGTCGCGCTGATCTGTGCCTTTGCCCCGTCGGCAATGGGACAAATCTTCGCACCCGCAGAAATGTCCAACCAATCGAAGAGCTGTCTGGAATGCCACCAGAAGCTTAACCCGGGGCTCTATCAGCAATGGGGTTCGAGCAAGCATTATCGGGGCAATGTCGGGTGCTACGAGTGCCATCAGGCCAATCAAGATGATGTCGATGCCTTCAAGCATGAGGGGACGACGATCTCGGTCCTCGTCACGCCAAAGGACTGTGCACGATGCCACTCCAAGGAAGTCGAAGAGTTCAGCAACTCGCATCACGCCAAGGCAGGGCGGATCTTGGGTTCGCTCGATAATGTGCTCGCCGAAGTCGTGGAGGGGAACAAGGGTATGTTCACCATGGGATTCCCGGGAGGGGTCTCGGCGGCGGCGGTCAACGGGTGTTGGCAATGCCACGGCACCGAGATCAAGGTGCTCCCCGGGGGCAAACTCGATCCGGCGACCTATCCCAACTCGGGGATCGGGCGTCTGAACCCCGATGGCTCTGAAGGATCATGCAACGCGTGCCATACACGCCATGACTTCTCGGTTGCTCAGGCGCGTCACCCAGACACCTGCGGCAAGTGCCATCTGGGCCCAGACCATCCGCAGAAAGAGATCTACGAAGAATCCAAGCATGGCATCAACTTCTTCTCGAAGATTGATGAGATGAACCTGGATAACGAGAAATGGATCGTTGGCGAGGACTATTGGGCAGCTCCGACCTGTGCGACCTGTCATATGTCCCAGACCAAGAATCAGGCGGTGACTCATGATGTCGGCATGCGGATCAGCTGGAACAACCGTCCCGCGATTTCGGTGCGCCCAGAGGTGGCCGATGCCAAGATGGGGCTCCCCGGAGCCAATGTCCCCTGGCAGGTCCGCCGGGAGAACATGAAGGATGTCTGTCTGAGCTGTCACCAGACCCAATGGGTCGAGAACTTCTATGTCCAGTACGACGGGCTCGTCGAGTTGGTCAATGACAAGTTCACCCGTCCCGGCACCGACTTAATGAAACTCGCCAAGCCGCTCAAGAGCAGTGTGCCCTTTGCCAACAAGATCGACTTCACATGGTTCGAGATTTGGCATCACGAAGGTCGCCGGGCCCGGCATGGGGCTGCGATGATGGCGCCAGATTACACCCACTGGCATGGGACCTACGAGATCGCTCGCAACTGGTACTCGGAGTTCATCCCAGAACTCCGTGAACTCATCGAGCATGGGCTCGAGTCGGATGATTCTGCACAGGTCGAAGCGGCCAAGGCACTCGATGCCAAGCTCGACGAGGTGCTCCATTCCGATGACCACAAATGGTTCTTGGGCAAGATGGACAAGGAAGAATCGGAAGCCCGTAAGAAGGCATCCGATGAGTTCAAGGCCCGGTATAACAAAGATTGATTGATCCATCAGCGATCGAGAAATCGGTCGCTGATGCTTCCCGATGATTTGACTTCCAAGGATATATACGATGGCACGCCAACTCACCGAACAAGATGCACGCGTCGCGCTCAAGGACCACCTCGGCGAGAAAGCGATGAACGCCCGGCTTGCGCACGGGATGTACATCGACGCCGAGACGATTCTCAAGATGCTCGATGATGCTGACTTTGTTCGGTATCCTGTGAGCATCCGGTTCGACGACGAGCCGCTTGAGCCGGGCGAGTTTGCGCTCCCGCTCCCGCTTGGCGATCACCCATCTGCGGGGTTCTGCCTGTGCATTCATCCATATTTCGAGCATCAGCCAGAAGCCTGGGCGATGCTCATTGCATACCACATCCCCTCGATTAACTACGGGGAGATCGTGTCCCACGAGGACGCTGAGCATTTCGGCGCAACCCTTGTTGGGCTTGAACCCGATACCTACTACCAGGCGCTGTGCGAACTCGCCGATTCAATCCCCGGTGCCCCGGGGGCTTCTGGTTGTGGCGGGGGATGTGGATGAGCAGGAATGTTCCTGTGTATTTTGTTGTGTGAGAGAAACGAAAAATGGGCTTTATAGGGCAGTTTTTGCACGCCGTTTGAATAGGCCATGTAGATATCCAGAATAAGGCGGCGAATCAATAAAACGATCTCCCCAGATCGACGACAAATCGATAGGAACTCGCTCGTCGGTCATGCATAGAGCATCGAGCGATGATGACGAGATCAGACAACACCATTTCGCCCGCGAGGCGATCAGCGTCGAGTGTTCGGCGTGCACCACGCGGGTTTTCATATCGGAAAAGCCTGGAGGCTGCAATGAAACGCAACACGCACAATAGGAATCAGATTCAACAGCTCATACGCGCTGCATTGATCGGGACATGCGCGATCGGGATCGTCACGCCCCTTACGCTGGCAGATGATGAAACGAACCAAGACGAGCCCGCTGGCGTCACCTATCCAAAGTTCAAAACGCTCCGCTTCGACGAAGACTGGTCCGGGTTTGACCCAGAACAAGGCGACGACTACTGGGACGGCATCAAACGGATGAAACTCAATGACGACGGTTCGTCATGGGTCGGTGTTGGTGGTTCGCTCCGGCTGCGATCCGAAGCATGGCAATCCTTCGGATTCTCTCCCGCATCGACCGCGGATGATTCATTCACACTCTCACGGTTCCAACTCCACACCGACTGGAACTTCGGCGAGAACTTCCGTGTGTTTATCGAAGGCGAGAGCGCTCTTTCGACCGACCGTGATCTGACCGGAGGCGTTCGTGGGCTCGATGCCGATTCACTCGATCTCCAAAACGCCTTCGCCGACATCTCCTTCCCCTTCGGCGACGCCGATGACAAAATCACCTTCAGGCTCGGACGCCAAGGTTTGCTCTTCGGCAAGCAGCGGCTTGTCTCGACATTGCCCTGGTCAAACTCCCAGCGTTCATGGGACGGCGGGCGCGCGATCATCGAATACAAAGGCTGGCGTGCAGATGCGTTCTATACACGCTACACACCGGTCAAAAAATACAGTTTCAATGACTGGAACGCCGGACCAGATTTCTGGGGCATCTACGCGACCGGGAAAATGGGAAGCAACGACAGCATCGGCGTTGATCTGTATTACCTCGGGCTCGAAACTGATGCGGCTGTCACATTCAACGGCACATCGGGCATCGAAGAGCGCCATACCATCGGTGCTCGGTTCTTTGGCAAGTTCGGCGAATCGAACTTTGGGTATGACTTTGAGGGCGCGTACCAGTTCGGCGATGTCGGCTCGGCCAGCATCAATGCCTACATGTTCGCCTCGCAGGTCTACTACGCCTTTGATTCGGACTGGAAGCCGAAGGTCTATGTCGGGTTTGATTACGCCTCGGGCGATGACAACGCCAGCGATGGCGATGTCGAGACCTTCAACCAACTCTTCCCTCTGGGTCATGCCTATAACGGGTATATGGACCTGATCGGTCGCCAGAATGTGACGGATCTTTCCGCCGGGCTCTCGTTCAAGCCTCACAAGAAGGTGCTCATCAAGGCCGAGATTCACAACTTCACCCGTTCGAGCGATAACGATTCCGTCTACAACGCAGGCGGCGGCATCTTGCGGGCAACCGCTCCGGGCGCATCGAGCGATATCGGTCAAGAGTTCGACCTGACCGCCAAATATCTTGTCGATCGCCACACGACCCTCCAGGGCGGGTACTCGCACTTCTTCGCGGGTGATTTCTTCACTGATACCGGTGCGGACGAAGACATCGACTGGTTCTACTTCCAGGCGACTTATACCTTCTAAGCCTGACTGATTTCATCATCCATGCTCGTAAGAGCCGTCATCTCCAGACCCAAAGCCCCGCCAGCGCGGGGCTTTGGTGTATGTACGAGGCGGATGGGATCAGATGGATGTCGGGGAGCGGGCTTCTCGGGCAGGTTTGAAGCCCCCCTCAAAACGACACAAACCCCGAAAAATCGGGGTTTGTCCAAAAACACGCGCGGAAGGATTCGAACCCTCAACCTCCTGATCCGTAGTCAGGGGGAATCGGCCTTTAAACGGCATTAAATGGTGAAAATGCGGATTCAAATTTGCAAAACGGATACGAAAACGGATACATCGGGAAGGCGTCCATTCACCTGATTTCTCGTCAGATCTGGAATTTGGGGTCGAATTTTGTATCCGGTTTATCTGTATCCGGTTTTGTATCCGTTTTGGGTCAAAAGACACCTGATCAGAAATCAGATTGACAGTGGGGGAGTGCCGTCGCTACCGCGATATGACCTTGAATGGTCAGTTGATGCGGTGATTAAGCGACCTATTCACCGCAAATGGTGCGGGGTTCCGCTTGCGTGTGCGGCGAATATCGTGTATAATCACCGCAAAGGAAGCGGTGATTATGGCGTATATCCATGAAAATACAGATTGGCCTCAGTTCTTATGGGACGCGGACGCCTTGGCGTCGGCCCTGGCAGCGGTGCGTCACAAGCAGGGGCTACTGCTCGGCAAGATGGAGTCCATGGGCTTCGATCTCCGCGCCGAGGCGAGCCTCACCACATTGACGAGTGATGTGGTCAAGTCCTCAGCAATCGAAGGCGAGCCGCTCAATCCTGACGAGGTTCGTTCCTCACTCGCTCGCCGACTCGGCTTAGACATCGCAGGGCTCCCCCAAGCCGGGCGTGATGTCGAAGGCGTGGTCGAGATGATGCTCGATGCCACCCAGGGCTTCGAGTCTCCATTGACCAAGGATCGCCTCTTCGATTGGCACGCGGCTCTGTTTCCAACGGGACGCACCGGAATGAGAAAGATGGTTGTCGGCGCATGGCGTCCAAAGGAAGCTGGTGCGATGCAGGTGGTCTCTGGACCAATCGGCCATGAGAAGGTTCACTACGAAGCACCCACTGCAGATCGACTCGACGGCGAGATGACAGCGTTCCTCGATTGGTTCAACGCACCATCAATGACCGACCCGGTCATCAAAGCTGCAATCGCTCACTTCTGGTTTGTGACAATTCATCCATTCGAAGACGGCAACGGTCGCATCGCACGAGCCATCGCCGACATGGCGCTCGCGCGGGCCGACAATATGTCCGAACGCTTCTACAGCATGTCCTCACAAATCGAAACCGAACGAAAAAAATACTACCTCCGTCTCGAATCATCCCAACGCGGAACCCTCGACATTACATTCTGGTTGGAGTGGTTTTTGTCGTGCTTGGATAACGCTGTCGAAGGTGCCCAAGAAACCTTGGCGGCTGTGATGTACAAGGCCAAGCTGTGGCAATGGATCAATCAAGATCCAGTCAACGAACGCCAACGCTCAATCATCAACCGAATGCTCAACGGCTTCAAAGGCCACATGAGCACGTCCAAATACGCCAAGCTCGCCAAATGCTCCAACGACACGGCACTTCGTGATCTCCGCGAGTTGGTCGAACGCGGCATCCTCCTCCAAAACCCCGGCGGCGGTCGCAGCACGAGTTATCGTCTTACAACCATTGAAGCGATAGAGGCGTAATCACGAACACGATTTCACTGAATAAAGTCATCAAGAACGACACAAACCATGAATCCAAAGAAGATGCCAACTAATTTAATCAAGAGCGGCATCTATGACGCATTGCTCTCAGAAGCACTCCAGAGCAATCTTGATGAGCACATCGATCCCAGGTTGATTGAACTCGCAGAAGTTGACGCTGAGGACGCGCACTCAGCGATTGCACAATACTTAGAGAGATTGCTCGTGTCGTCTCTTTCAACACTTCGCGGGCGTGACGCTGCCGATCGTCAAAGGAAGCTGGTTGATCAGCTCATCGCAACATTAACAAATGAGCTTGGTGATGACTGGTCAGAGCATTTCAATCTTGCAAACCCGCTGCGGCGGCTACTTGCTGTGCACGATGAAGATGGGCTGAGGGGACAAAGTCGTCCGGACACCCCGTTGGCACGCTCGGCGTTGCTCACCGGCACTCGCTATGACCCCTCGCTTGTTTCTCAGCTCAATAAGGAGTTCGCACAGGCGGATCGTGTCGATATTCTCTGTTCGTTTATCAAATGGAGCGGGACTCGATTGCTCATGGATTCGCTCAGGGAGCTGACATCGACTCCGCACCCTGATGGCCCACGACTACGGCTGATTACGACCAGCTACATGGGGGCGACCGACCCGCGGGCCATTGAAGCGTTGCGTGAGTTGCCCAATACAGAAGTCAAGGTCTCATACGACACCAAGCGGACACGGCTCCACGCTAAGGCGTACATCATCCATCGTGAAACGGGGTTTGGAAGTGGGTACATCGGCTCGGCAAATATATCCCGGGCCGCGCTGTCAGAAGGATTGGAATGGACGAGCAAGGTCAGTCAGTATGAGTTGCCGCACATGTGGCAGAAGATCGTTGCGACGTTTGAGAGTCATTGGAACGACGATGAGTTCGAATCCTACGGCTGTGGTGCGCTGCCCAGGCTTCAAGAAGCGATCCAACGGGAGCGTGAGCCCGCAAATTTTGGTAGTTCAGACTTTCCAATGTTCGACCTTCGCCCGTATCCATTCCAAGAAGAAATCCTCGATGCAATAAATGCTGAGCGTGAAGTGCAAGACAAACATCGGCACCTTGTAGTCGCTGCCACTGGTACGGGCAAGACCATGATCGCCGCATTCGATTACCGTGCCTGGGCTGGGCATGAAAAGCCGACATTACTCTTCATTGCTCATCGTGAGGAGATACTGAAGCAGGCCTTGGGCACATTCCGGGCGGTGCTCCGCGATCACAACTTTGGCGATCTCTTAGTTGGGGGTTCTGATCCCGCTCAATCAAACCATCTTTTCTGCTCAATTCAGAGCTACAACAGCCGTAATATGAATGGATTCAATCCAGATAAATTCGATTTCATTGTGGTTGACGAGTTTCATCACGCAGCAGCCCCGAGCTACAAGCGATTGCTTGAACATGTAGAACCAGGAGTATTGCTCGGCTTGACCGCCACCCCAGAACGCAGCGACGGCCTGAATATTCTCGAATGGTTTGGAGGCGAGCCCACCGCAGAGATTCGATTGCCCGATGCGATTGATCGAAGGCTTCTGAGTCCATTCCAATACTTTGGCGTGACTGATAGTGAAGATCTGAGTGGTGTCCGATGGGAGCGTGGCGGGTATAACGTCGAAGATCTTGATCGTGCGTATACCGGGAATGATGTACGCGCAGGCCTCGTGATGGACACGGTACGCGAGACATTGCTCGATCCGAATCAAACGAGAGGGCTGGCTTTTTGTGTCAGTGTTGCCCATGCCAATTTTATGGCGAGGTTCTTTGACGATCACGAGATTCCATCAATCGCTTTGTCTGCTGAGAGTTCGAAAGAAGATCGCCACACGGCCAAAGAGCGGCTTGTCCGAAAAGAAATCAACTTCATCTTTGTTGTCGATCTCTACAACGAGGGAGTCGACATTCCAGAGATCGACACGGTGCTCTTTCTCCGTCCCACAGAGAGCCTAACTGTCTATCTCCAGCAGCTGGGGCGTGGCCTTCGACTGCATGACGACAAGGATTGCCTCACCGTCATAGATTTCATTGGATCACAGCGTAAGGAGTTCCGCTTCGCAGCTAGATTCCGTGCCCTGAGCACCGACCCAACAGGTCGACTTGAACGGGAGATTGAGAATGGATTCCCGCATCTGCCTGCTGGGTGTTCGATTCAACTCGAAAGAGTGGCACAGCAACGGATCCTAGAGAATGTGCGCCAGACGTTGATGTTGCGCCGTCCGCAGATGGTCAACGATTTGAGGGAATTAGGACGCCATCTCGGAAAAGCACCGACAATCCAACAAGCCCTTGAATATCTTGATACCACGGTCGACGAAGTCTTCAAGCGTGGATTATGGTCCAAGCTTCTTTCCGATGCCGGCCTACACAAGAACTTCAACTCCCCTGATGAAGATCAGCTTGCCAAAGGCATCCGACGCCTTGCTCATATTGATGATCCAAAGCAGATTCGCTTTCTTCTCGCACATCTGAATGGAGATGCTTCGGAAGATCCGCTTGCCGAACGACGCCGAACCATGTTGCACGTCACGATTTGGGGCCGCGATGGGATCGGCACTACATTAGATCAAGCAGACACTCGTTTGTATACAAATCCATCTGCCGTTGGTGACTTGCGTAGTTTGCTGGAATACCGTTTGCGACACACCCGAACACGCCCAACAGATCTACTGCCCGTCTTAGCGGGGCCTCTCGCAATGCACGCAAAGTACACCCGTGACGAAATCCTGGTTGGCCTAGGCCATTGGGATATGGACCGGCGCCCTGATTTTCGCGAGGGCGTGCTGCACCTTGCCGACAAGAAGGTCGATGCTTTCTTCCCAACCCTCAACAAGACTGAAGGGCAATACTCGCCGACAACGATGTACGAGGATTATGTCATCAGTGACAGCCTCTTCCATTGGCAGTCTCAAAGCACGACTTCAGCCGAATCGCCAACAGGGAAGCGGTACATCAATCACCGTGAGATGGGATACACGCCACTCCTCTTCGCGCGTGAGCATAAGTCCAGCCCCGGCGGACTCGCATCGCCATACTCATTTCTGGGCCCCGCGAAATACATATCGCATGAGGGGAGCAGGCCAATGAGTATTGTTTGGAGATTTGACACGCCAATGCCAAGCAGATTGCAGCGGCAAGTAACTGGGTAATCATAAATGACGGAGAGAGGGGGATTCTAAATCAGCTTCCTTGCCTACAAATCAGAATCGGCAATTGCCTGCATTAACCACTGTGTCCATAGCACTTACGCGACTTGGTTGATTCGGCGTATTCCGATTTATTCCTGTTCGTGACTGCAAAAGTGGGACAGAAATGGGACAGTGATTGAACAGCTGACCTGCCCCCGCAAATGTAGCTAGGTAAGCCTGCTGCGATGGTCGAAAAAACGGGTGAACCATTCGGATGTCAGCTGGGGACATGTCTGATTAGCGGTAGAGGTGGCTCGATATTGATAGCGAGTTCCCGCGAAAGTTCGGATAACCGCTCTTCAGGAACGGTCTGATTCAGGTGTTCGACCAAATCTTCCTGCCGGGGTTGGCCAAAAACCATTCGATACACCGCCAATGACCGGCGCAGCGCCGGTAGCCGAACGGACTCTCGGCTGAGCGGGAGGTTCAACATATATCGCTCGATGACGGCTCCGTCTTTGACCGGAAACACCCAGTAAGGGCTGATGTCAGAGTCTCCATCCACTACAGAGCATGCGTGTTCGAAGAGTGATTGCCACGGACTTCCCTCTCCGTTTGGAACATCGTTTGTACGAGCTACATACGCAACATTTTTGCGTACCGCATGCCCCTTGTAGCGATGTACACGCCCCTCACGCTGCTCAAGATCAACTGGATTATTCGGCAGATTCCAGTGTACGACCGCATGGCAGTAGTGATGAAAGTCCAATCCCTCCTGTCCGATCGATGTCGTCGCGAGCACAAACGGCCAGAAAGGCGAGTTAAACGCCTTCCGCACAACATCCTTTCGCAAAGTACTCTCGTCCCGCTCGCCACGCTCGTCGCCGAAACGCATAGCGAAGCGAGAACGCACGCGATGATTCTCGAAATGGTGATGCCCATCAGCATCCCGATCGACCCAGTCCACGCCCGGAGTGGCGGCTCGCATGCCAGAGGTTGATGCAATAGCTGATGCGAGTCTTGTCGCTACTTCTTCAGGTTTGGCATCCACGATCCCATCGGCTTCTACGAGCAGGTGCACATACTCATCGAACACGCTCTGGAGGCAGCCATTCGCGCAATACTCCAAAACCTGGCGCCAATAGGGCCCCGCTCCGTTCACCCCACGGATCATTGCACTTACTTCCAACCCATTGAACATCGATCGAAGCCCCCAACTAGCTTTGCCCGCGGCGTGGCGAATTGTCGGATTCGAATGCAGCCCCGGCCCGAGTTCATTGGCGAACCCACGCAGTGCGCAAACGGCAGGTCCCGCCACCGCCATGAGCGCGAGTACATCTGCCAAATCTTTCGGGGGCCGACCCTTTGGCTGCCAAGAACCTGTCGAGACAGCCGCTGCCTGTGCGACATGGTCTTTCCACCCTTTGGCCGCCTCAACTTCCTCGCCAGACCACGCCATGGCGAGCTTCTCGTCATTTTCGAACCACGCTTCCGTCGTCTCCATGGCAACTGCGCGGTCGAGCAAGATGGGGCCGGCCCAGTACCACGCTTCATCTTCCGCACCATCTTCCGGCACGCCGCAAACGATGGTTTCGAGCATCGCTTTTACATGCGGCATGGCCTTATCCAGCACATCGTTCAGAGACGGACAATCGCCGTCGCCAGCAGCCTGGGCTACCGCTGTCGCGCCAAGTTCCGCCAATGCGATGCTCGGGTAAAGCATCGCAAGCACCGGCATACCGGTGAGCCTGCCCTCTGATCGTGTGAACATGAGCAAAGGGTGACGGCGTTCCCTCGCTTTGGGTGTGTTCTTGGCGTTCGAGTCGAGTGCTGTCGTCATTCGTCTCTCGGCTTCATAGCTCAGCAGTACTGATACCGCCCTCGGAACAACATGCCAACTGGAGAAAACCAGCCGCTTCGTCATGAGCTTTGTGTGGCTCTGTGCGAAGACTCCATTCAACGCATAGTTAGGGTGCGCGGGTGGAATCCATAGACATTGCCACCAGCCCCGCTCGACGGTGTCCGCAAGCAGATAGTCGAGCTTTGCATGCTTCGGGTCAATCTTGTGATAGTTTTCCCACGCTTTTCGCCCCAACAATGCACCCTCTGATTTACAGAGCGCATCGTCAAGTCCCTCATCCTGATCGTCGAGCCCATCACGAAGCATGGCCTTGAGTTTGTAGTGGTCGGCATCCATAAAATTTAGAAGGAATGGGCTAGCTTTCCAGTAATCCACCACATCTCGATGCCCAAGCTCGTCAGCCACACGATTCGTGTCCAAGTAGCTCTGAATGTGCTCGGGTCGAAGAACGGCTCCAGAACTGTCCATTTCTTTCAACATTCCGCTGCGGTCATCGGTTACGGCAAGCTTCTCGGTCCGGCACATAACGCGGCGTAGTTCAGTCTCCAAGCATCTTTTTACCTTGCAGAGTATGTCCACACCATCACGATCAACCCACGCGCACGCGCGTCCGTACTGAGTGAGCAACTTCTGGATCTGCTGTGTTCGCAGATCGTCATCCAAGAGGAATCGCAGGGTGTCAACGAAATCACTGTAGTGGTTGTCCACCTCTGACTCATGGCTGAGCGTGTACATCTTGTATGGCGTCGCCGAGAGCAGTAACACCCTTGCCTTGCCCCAGCCAAACAGATGCCGTGCGAGTTCGCCGGCCTCGTTGTCCGGATTGAGCAAGTCCTTAAACCGTTGGAACTCATCTAAGATAATCAAATCCGGCTCCAACGCCTCGATGCATGTCGCCGCGAGCAGGGACCGCATTTCGCCGATGAAAACTTTGCGGTCGTACCGGTCCTCCGCTGGGATGTGCTTGCGGCTTCGGCGAAACCGGTGACACAAGTCACTAAACCGCTCTCTATAGGTTGGATATCCCTCTGCATAAAGATGCCTATCTTTGTCTATAAGCTCTGCTGAAAACTGAACGGCGAGCTCGCCTTCGGTCCAATCACCCGAATCATAATCATTCACCCAAGAGCGGAACTTCTGTCTGCCCATCCTCCCTTGAAACACATTTATAGCACCCGTACCTTTGCACAAATCCGGCCATGTCATTTTCAGGAGCCAGTACAAAAGCCAGCGTTCTTCTCCTTTGCCTTCGTTGTGTCCGAGGTTGAAGGAAGTGCCAGGGGTGAAAGAGATGAAGTTGAGTTCGTTCTCTTTCAACTCATCGACAGTTTGCGGCAGCATTGTGATCCTGCTCGCGAACTGAAAATCTTCCTTCCCGGTCACATTCAGCTTGCTGATGTTCTGCCTGGCGATGTCAGCGTTGGAGCAGATGTACACAATATTGATGTGACTCTCGCCCGCCTTACGCAAGTGTTCTATCGATTTGGCGATCACGCCGCGTGCGACATGGGTCTTGCCGAGCCCTACCTCATCAGCGAGTAGAAATCGGCGAGTGGCGTCATCTCCATACAGCCGATCAAAGATAAAATCAACCGACCGACGCTGAAAGCCTTTGAGTGATTGGAGGACAGCCTCGACATTGACATTCTCAGGAGATGACACTGCTTACCTCCTTCGAGTTCGCATGGCGAACGGCACGGATCGCCTCCCAAACTTGTAAGAACTCCTTCGGTAAGAGCAAGACACCTTCTTCCGAGGACTCCAGATCATGCACGAGTCGCTCTACATCGTCGAGACAGGCTGGGTTATCTGACAATGACCGAAGCAATGGCTCTAACAGTGGTAATCCGAACCCGTTGGCGTGATGTGCACTCTTCCATTTTCCGCCCATACCCTGCTGTTGGAGGTCCTGCATCGCGAACTCTGGGCCAGCAAGGAGCATGAGCAAATACTGGATCAGACGCTCACGGTTGGAAAGCATCGCCATTAACAGCTTGTTTTCTCGGTTGGCCGGAGCACCGTTGAGTGGCACATTGAGCACGAATCGCTTCGTGATCGATTTCCCTCCCTCGCGAGCCGTTAGCGTTACCACAAAGAACGAGGACAGGGATTCGATCGCGAGTCCAGCGAACAAGGCAATCTCACCTCGAAGCTCAATAACTGGAGTCGCCCGATCGCGCAGCCGCGAGATCGGTTGTACCCCGCATACAACCTCCTTCGGTATCGCCTTTGCAAATGATGTAGTCGTACGGAGCGATGCAACAAACGATGATTCCTCATCGTCGCTCGAACGAATATGTGCGGCCGGCTTAGCGATGATCCATGATTTTCGTACTTCATTGCACAGTTCTTCTAGACGCTTCTCAACATCATCAGGGACGGTGGGCTCTGCTGGGGGTTGGTACGGCGCAAGCATACTGCGCAGCGTCACCTGTCGACCAAGAGCATTGGTCTCGTCTTTTTGACCAAGGATGGCATTGATGCCCATGGCAGACTTCTTGCCCCGTAGTTCGACGAGGAATTCTACATTGCGCTCAAACGCTGCACTCGTGGCATTGGCAGATCCGGTCCAAAGTATCGCGTTCCATCCAACATTCGCGACATAGAGCTTCGCGTGCAACCCGTGAAGCTGAGACTCTGAACTTTCGACCAACACATCTTCTTCATCCTCGATCTTGGATTCGTCGCTTTCTGTGACAGGTTGGTCTGTCTGGATATCGCCGGATTCTGCCGCGTCGGCAAGCGTGAAGCACTCGGATAAATCATCAAGAGTTTCTGTAGGAAGACGATCGAGTTCCTCGGTGCGGCTCACCACAATGGAAGCGAATTCAGCTTCCTTTTCCAACCTTCTAAGGCGAGTATGATTGATGAATGGTGAAATTACGAGCATCTGATCCATTCGCCCGCTGAAAGGCCAGACTTTCTTGCCCTCTAAACCAATGGGCCAAAAGGCCATATCCTTTTGATCATTTCCGAATTTGGGCGGGGGTGTGAAATCTACACGGAGCAACTCGTCAGCCACTATTTCAATACCCTTTCGCCTCGATCGTTCCATCTTGTGCACTGCCATGTTCGGTAACGCGCGAATGAATCGTGACAAGGGACGATTGCGAGCAAATGCGTTTTTGCGCGTAGTCACTAGATCACCCTCTAGCACAAGAAGAGTGTCCCATGAGCGATCGAATGTCAAGTTTCTGGTACCACAGAGGAGGCGGTATCGGGCCGCATCATCGCCCGGATACTCGGCTTCATCCCACGCCACATCTCGCTCGTTCGGGAGATAACGCACCACGGTTACTTTGGGGTGGAATGCACCACTCAATGGTGCCGTGACCTCTATGACCGATTGCTCCAAATACCCAAAAAGCAACTCCCCTCGACGCGGCACCGCGATGTGCCCCGCGTCACAGAAAACCGTGATGCGGTCCGCGTGGCTACGCAAGGCTTCCAGCAACGCAATCGGATCAACACGACCGTTTTCCTTCACCCCATCATGCGAGAGAAATGTGAATGAGAGCGGTAGCGTGAGTAGAGCGACTAGGTCGAGTGTGTAGGTAGTCGTGATTACACGATCAATCTTGTACCCTGAGGGGGGACGGAGAGTCTCTGTCAATACAGTGCGATCTTGAGGACTAAGCATCAGCTACTACTCCTCAATCCTTGGATGATATCCGTCACGATACTTTTAACAGGCCTATTCCACCGAAAGTCAAGCTGCGCTGAGCCCGACGATCCACGCCACAAATCAAGGGCTCGGGGGTTGCCTAGTCGAGCGCGTGCTCCTTTTAGCGTGCACTCCCGATTTTTGATCATCGACCGTAGCATCATGTTTTCGAAGACATCCTCCGGCCTGTGAAACTCATTGATTTGTGTAATCCAGTCCTCGACAAAGGCATGAACCGGTGGTCTTACGCGTACATGCCATGAGGTGAGCAACGACCAAAAACGAGGCCGATCCCAAGAGCTTAATTCGGTTGCCCGTTCCTCCCGAGTTTTCCACCACTCGCTGAGAGCCAAGCGATAGCCTTCGACCCAGTCCCCCCGGTTTCTTTCCTCCGAGAGCATGAGATTGTAGAGCAGTGCGGCTCCGTGCATCGACTCTGAGAAGTTGCGAGCATGCTCAAGCTCCTCACTCAATCTTCTAGGCAATGAATCTGGCGACATGTGCAACCAAGCAAAGTCCGTGTCATTCGGCTCGATTCCGATATGCACGAAGTATGTCAGGAGCGAATCCTTCGCCGCAAAATCTAAGCGATCTCGGAGATACTCCGCCTCATGCAATGGCAAGGCAAACTCGGTTGCTTCAAGCCAATCATCCGGGGGGAGGGGGATTGAGGGATCCCACAAATTACAGTTGTCGAACCCGAGTGGCTCGCCGTCGTCGTCCGTGGGTCTCTCGCCCTGCAGTTGGAGTCTCGCAAGCTCTCGCTGGTATTCTTTCTCGGAGCCACGAAACCTCAGAATGCCCCATCTATTGAGCCCCTGCCAATAGACACTGCTCGGAAGGCGCTGCACCGATGCTCCGGCCTGATAGCCAATCACGCCAAGCTTCTCCCCTCCATTGACAAGGCCTATGCGAAGACGGTCTTGCAACTGTCGACTACGCTTCGTGAATCGTTCGTTCGCAGTGTACTTCAAACCAAATTTTGCGAACAGCCACGACAAGAACAGAAAGTACCGCACGCGGGTCTGGATCGTGCTGGTGCCTGGGAAGAGTTGGTCAGCGATCCCATCGCGAATCACGCCGATGCCGAGTTCATCGCGCGTATCTTCCTCGCGGAAGAGATCCACCACATCCATGGCCTTCTGCCGATCGTGATCCGAATAATCGAGCCAAGCGAAGGACGAGGCCATCAGCGCGCCCTCCACTTGTGGAACCCCAGCCAATACGGCTCGCCAATGCTAGAGTGTAAAAATCTCGACATTGATGTTCCCTTCGCCCCTTCTCTGCTACTACCAATATACTCGGAACGGCTAAAAATGTTCGCCAACAGCTCTGTAATCCTTTTCTTGTGACAAATTTAGCCTTTGCGATACAGAAATTTTCGGCGAATCCTTTTGAACTTGCGGCCATTGATCCACGAAAAATCAACCATGGCATGCTATGCAAAATATTACTCTAATGGAGTTGGATGAGAACAAATCAACTCCCTTAACTCCCTCATCCACATAGGCCTGAACTTGCGGCTATTCTCATTCACATTGCGGCCATAATGCACAACTCAACATAACTAATTCGCGACTGCATAGCGAGACTGAAGACGGAACATCAACATATTTTCCAACCATCCCCTCCCCACCCCATATCTTGCGCCAGCTTTCTAGCGACTTTAGTTCCCAAGTGATTGTTCGCAAGTTCGAATGTTTTCAACAATCAGTCGTCCGTGCAACATCACCAAATCAGCACGCATGCGATCGCATCGTGCTGACTGCTGACGCCTTACTGTGATCCCCTCAAAGCACAGTTGCGCGGGGTCTGTATCCATGAAGAGAATGAAACAAGGAAGCTCATATCACACACAGTAGCAAGCACGGCATTCCCGTCAACACAACCACGAAAGATGCATCGCAGTTGCTGACACTATGTTGTCAGTACAGCATTAGAAATGAAGAACATCCAGAACCCTTCGAAGGAATCCTATTGATTCTGCGACATCGCTAATTGATTGGTTGTCACAGATTTCAACAACCTCGCCGTTGTACCAAAGCTTGGCGGGTTCTCTTCCGTTTCCGCCTTTGTATTTATTGAATTTAGGATCATGCTGCTTTATTTTATTGACCTCCCACTCGCGAAGTTCCTTCCGTGTCGACGAACAAGGCTTACAAATTTGGATATGAACAATATGGAGATCTTTGTTGTACCATTTCGTTGACGAGCGATGATTCGCAATTCGGTTATAGATGTTAGGAGTCTCTGACCAATCAGGGACTGCCGTCTGATAGTACTCGAAATCGAGTTCAGATGCAAGACTTTCCCGTTGGACTTGCTCAAACTGCTCATTACAAGGCCAAAACACGCTCGACCTAGGCCGTTTGGCACGAATCAGCGCGCAGCCACCGCGCACTTCACACATTCTTTGGCACAGGTTCCACACATTTCTGCCCCAGCTACAGCCCCCGTTTCAGGTTGCATGCCATCAGCATCAAGCACACATCGAATCCATTGCGATTAATCCCACGGTACCGTACCTTGCGATAACCCATCTGGTGTTTCAACATCCCAAATGGGTGCTCCACCATCGATCGAAGCTTGGAAACAAGCACATTCCAGCGATCCTGCCAATCATAGAGTTCTTTCTGCCCGCGTGTCCTTTTATAAACAATCGCGTCGATCACGCCGCGTTGACGCAGCGCATCACGCCGATCTTTCGACGAGTATGCGCTGTCGGCGTACACCACCTTGTCTTTGTCTTCAACCAACTCATCGATGCACTTCGAGTCATGCACCTTGGCCGTCGTCACTTTGTAACCCGTGATCACACCCGAGAGATCGCAGGCGATGTGCGCCTTGTAGCCGTGATGGGCCTTGCCATGCTTCTTGGTGAAACTCGCGTCTTGATCGCGTGTCGATTCGCCCTCATCATTCTTTGAGCCGATGGATTGTTCGATGATCGTTGCATCGACCATCGTGCCCTGACGCACAAGAAAACCCTGTGAATCAAGGTGTTTGACGACGGATCGGAAGAGGTAGTCATCGAGCTTAGCTTCGCGCAGCCGCTTGCGAAACTTGACAAAGGTCGTTTCGTCTGGTGTGGCATCGGTGAATGACAAGCCGACGGACTTGCGGAAGCTGATGCGATCGAGGAGCGCTTCTTCGAGGCCTGGATCGGAGAGATTGAACCATTTGGAGAGCATCAAACACTTGAGCATCATCACCGGCTCCCACGGGGGTCGGCCTGCGCCGTGCGATTTATATTCGGGGAGTTGTTTGATTGGGTGTGCGAGTGTGTCCCATGGTGTGGCTGCATCGAGCCTTGATAACAAGGCCGAAGTGCGAGTCGAGCCCAAGTCCTCAAGGACGACATCAGCAAACCCCATCGGTGCGTTTTTTCGGATCGGCATGGTCAATCTCCTGAAAATAGATAGATAAGCGGCTTCAGGAGGGTATACGGATCAAATGCTGGGGGGTTGCGCGATTTTTCAGAGAATTCAAGGGCTGTTAAAGTAATTTATTTAGCCATATCTCAACAATTTGAATCCTAGTCGCAACACATGCATCCTTTGATAGGTGCCATGTCTGCCCGTGGTGCCTTTTAATCATTCCAATCTCATTCAAGATATGGAGCGATGCATTCCAACCCGGTCGCCCTGTTGTTGTAGTTTTCCATGGATGTCCCCAAGGCAGCCGAACCAAATGCCGATCAGCGATAGGCCTAGTCCATTTCTTCTCTTTGTGGATGATCAAGAGCACACAATCCAGAGCCATTGCGATCTCAGGCGAACGGTCTTCAGGATCCCAATTCCGCTTAATGGTACTGTTGTGGTACATTGACCAAATGTCGTCGAAGAAGATCGATTTGCCATCAAGCAGTATCAGCGGTGGTCGGAACACGGTGTTGTCGTGAATGTAATTGCCTGGGTCAAAAATGTCGCTGATCCCATCGGCGTCGAGCATCTTCAAGAAACCAGCGACTTCCTTGTCGCTGATCATGCCGCTCGGTGCTTTGGGCAGAAGTGATGGCTGAGTGATTTTTTTGGTGCGACTCTTCTTTGGTGCCCGAACGCCCGGTTCGATATCACCGGGAAGTTCAAGGATCCGCATGAGGTCATTGAATACGCCGAATTCGCCCCGTCGCCATTGTTGTTTGAGTTTGATGTGCTGTCTTCGCCATCGTTCAGCTCTCATGACGAGCTGGCTTTGGAACACATTGTGCTCCTCACACCAATGCTGGATGATGAGTGCAGCGACGATCGTGTGTGATCGTGGAACATCTGAGTTCAACAGGGTATCGAGTGTTTTGAGTTTGACTCGGTCATCAGGTGTCAGTCCTTGGTTCTTTGCCATTTGGTTCTCCGATCTTGAAGACGGTGTAGCCGTCAAAGATAATTGTAATTTTTGAAGCCCCCCTCTGGCTGTTGAGTCAAAGAGGGCGATTTGGAGTTCGTCAGGATCCTGCATCAATTGGCTGGGATCCTCAGGCAGCCTTGCGTTTTCGACGGCAATCGCTGCAGCCCTTGGGTTTGAAGGCGTTCCAGCAGTCGCCTTGGCATTTCCTTGGCAATACAAGGGTTACGACGCTGATCGGGATCGAACGCCATTTGTTTGTCTGTTGGATACATGGGGATCCCTGAATATCTCTTGGACAAATATCTCTTTGAACCAACATTGACGCGGGGATCGCAAAGTTGAACTTGACTTCTCGCTTCTCAAGATCAGCGGTTGCATGATCGATCAAGGTTTCGCAGAGTTGCCGAAGCGCGGGGTCATGGTCATTCGCGAGTCTATTGAGCATGCTTCGAAGATCAAAGATTATCAAATCCGTCATCTTCTCAATGTCCTCAATGCTCAATCTGGGCCCAAGATCAATCTCAGCCATGCGATCGTCTATCTCTCGTTTTCGGAGAGTTGCCTTCTGAATCTTCTCCTTGGCTTGATCTGCAAATTCACCGCCGAGTTGATCAAGAAGCATCTCGACTTTGCGGTTGACGGCTGAGAGTTCCTTTTTCAACTGATGCGCTTCGTCTTGGCTTCCTTCTCGATCTCGGTCTTGATTCTTGATTTCGTCGATGAGCAGGGCGCGAAGATCATCAACGCCGCAGAGCAATCGCTCGATTTCTGCGAGGGCAAAGCTGTCAATAGGAGGAACCGGAAGCGTCCTGTTGAGAAAGTTCTTGGAGCTGGTTGGCTTTGACTGTCCATTTGAGATTCGATAGTAATTGTATCGTCCGCCTTTGGCGGTACTACCTCGCATCTCATAGCCGGTAGTTCGTTCTTTGAGGATGCCTGAGAGCAGGTACTTCTTGTTTCGGTCGGAGTTCCCCTTTGTCTTATTATTGTTCTCTGGATCGGGAATATGACCATTGACATACCGCTCAAAGAATTTTCTTTGATGCGCCTTCGTAAGTTCGCGGACATCCTCGGGGAGATATTCAACAAGACGCTCGCATTCGACCCGGTACCATTCCTTCATAGGCCGAATTTGATTGAGGATCTTTCCGTTATTGTTCTTCAGCTTTTTTGGACTCGATTTCTGTTGCATGACAAAGATCCCAGATGCTCGAAAGTTCGCATAGCCATATCCGACGTAAGCAGGCGTTCTGAGCATCGCGCGGATTTGAACGGAATGCCATTGCCCGCCGTCCGGGCTCGGGATGCCTTGGTCATTGAGGGACTTGGCGATCAGATGGCCGCCTCGTCGCTGTAAAAAATATTCCTGAAATATGCGATGGACGATCGCCTGCCGCTCGGGAGCCCCTGGGATCAAGACGACTCGATCCATTTTGTCTTTCTTGAACTTCATCCCCTTCGGGTACCGATGCAACTCCTCGGATGATTTGGGATCCATCCTGATGCGTATCCCATGCCCAAGATCGCGCATGATATAGAGGGGGCGTTCGTCAGCATTTACATAGAGGCGATCAATACCATACGGTTGTCTCGAACAATAAGTCCGTCGTCCAACTTCAAGAGAAGTTCTTGAACCTCGGGCGCAATTGTCTGCGATTGACATCGCTTGTCGATGCGCCGCTTCAGCTTTAAGTACGCGGAAGATCGGAGCCATCTCTGAATCTCCGAGATCGTCAACTATCTCGATCAACTTGATCCCGGCGTCTTCGAGAATGGTCATCAACTTGCCAAAATGATATGGGCCGGACCTTGTAAATCGACTGAGATCATAGACAATAATCGCATCGATTTGTTCGCCCGATTCTTTGCGTTGGATAATCGCATAGACAGCTTTTTCAATATTTGTTCGAATACTGCCCGAAACCCCCGGCAGCTCATGAGCCTTCAAGAGAAGTATATTCTTCTCTATGGCATAAGCTTGAATGCTCTTGAGTTGGTCGGTAATTGAGGTGTCAGCCTGTCCGAATGTCGAGCATCTGATGAGCGGGACGGCCCGCAGTTTCTTTGGTTGATTATATTTTTTCATAATCGACCTCCTTTATTCTTCCATCCGCCTGCGAACGATCGAGGAGATCAATCGGCGAATGGCTTTGTCATAACTCTCTTCCTCATCAGAGTCCATTGGTCTACAAGCAACCTTGAATTTGATCCGCTTAGTTGGCCGTCCTTTCCGGCGCTGCGTTTGCGGCTTGGTGTGTTCGCATTCCTGTATTACTGCGTCCATTTGAAAACTCCTTTATTTGTTTTGATCTTTCCATTTGGGTGCGTCTTCAAGACTTCTAGGAGGATTCACAATGGCTGAACTCATCGCAACAGAGTGTCCATAAATGGACCTCGCCAAATCTACGGCTTCACGAAACTCTTCGCCGAAATCAAGGAAATACCGGTCTTCATATTGATCAAGGAATCCGTACATCATCCCAATCAGCAACGCGATGTCATTCTTGTTCATGCTGTGATCGAGGCCAATGATCTTTGCTCCACGCGGATTTGCCATTTTACAATCTGGCGTGCTCGCAGGATCAGGGCAACTGACTGCGAAGACCATTGTGCGGGGAAGGCCGACGATCGCTTTCTGGCAGTTGAACGCGAGCTGACGGATCTTGAAGTCCATGCCTTGTTTTCCATCGAACTTGTACTTTGGTACTGCGTCTTTCATTTGATTTCCTTTCGAGTGTTTGTGTCTGTGGTTTGTGAATCTGATTCGATTTAGTCTGTTTGCCTCACACCTGCCGCGTCGAGCATGTGATTGAGTAGCGTTTTGAACATCCGCCGGAATGCTTCCTCGCCCATTTCGGCACCTTCAGCGATTTGATCAATCATCATGAGCACGGCGATATGCAACTGGGCGAGCAGCGCCGCCACATCGCCCTCGTTGAGTTCACTCATGGCACCGGCGACGATGGCTTCGGGCTGTGGGAAGTGCGTTTCGTATTCCTCGCCAAGCATTGCTGCGACCGCGAACACATTTCGGTGTTTCTTGGCCCATTCGAGCAGTGACTCGGATGCTGCGTCGATTTGTTCATGCGTATGGGGTGTTCCGTTTTCTGTCGTCATTCTTGATCTCCTTTGTGTACGCCCTAATGCAAATAGGGCGTATTCATATGTACATAGCGGTGAATCAAGAGGGTGGCAAGAAGAAACTGTCGGATCCGATAAAATTGTTTGAGAAACTTTTGGCGTTCTCAGGATCCTTGCAAAAACGCAAAGATCCTCTGCAAAACAAGCGATATTCAGGTACGCATAGATCTACGCAACCGTGTATTACGGGCGTACCATAATGACCATGAAACGATCAAAATCAGCATCTTCAGATTGGCAATCACAACTCGATGAACTGCGAACACTCATAGAGAGTTCGTCATCCAGGCCGCGTGGTGTGCTCGCCAAGTTGAA